>PVMK01131821.1_pt1 | contig 35507 bp, 42 predicted proteins | sample 1853481 | NCBI WGS metagenome assembly PVMK01 (sample SAMN08533507, study PRJNA380276) | Marine sediment metagenome, whole genome shotgun sequencing project. | reverse complement strand
ACTTCTGCGATCTGTACCGCATTCAAAGCGGCGCCTTTTCGCAAATTATCGGCGACAATCCATAAATTCAACCCGTTAGGTATCGACTCATCTTCCCGTACACGTCCTACGTAGACATCATCCGTGCCAACCACATCAATAGGAAGTGGATATAAATTTCGACCGGGATCATCATAAACTTGGATTCCCGGAGCTGCCGACAGCAAGGCTCTCGCCTCATTGGCACTCAGTTTTCGCTCGGTTTCGATATTGACAGATTCTGCATGACAGACAAAGACCGGCACTCGAACCGTCGTGGCGGTGATTTGCATGGAAGAATCCCCGAATATTTTTTGTGTTTCATTGACCATTTTCATTTCTTCTTTCGTATAACCACTAGGCAAAAACTCATCGATGTGCGGCAGGCAATTAAAGGCAATCTGGTGGGGATAGACTTCGGAATGCACTTTACCAAAACTCAACACCTTTCGAGATTGTTCAGCCAACTCTTCCATAGCCTCTTTACCAGTTCCGGACACAGACTGAAATGTCGTCACAATAATACGTTTGATCTTCACCGCATCATGCAAGGGTTTGAGAGCCACGACCATTTGTATCGTTGAACAGTTGGGATTGGCGATCAGCCCTTGATGCTTCTCGAGGGCCAACCCATTCACTTCAGGCACAACCAGTGGCACCTTAGGATCCATCCGCCAGGCGGAACTATTGTCGACCACCACGCCCCCCGCTTTCACCGCAATGGGGCCAAACTCATGGCTCACATCGGCGCCTGCGGAAAATAAGGCCAGATCGACTCCCTTAAAGGAATCAGGTTGAAGAACCTTTACGGGAACATCCCGGCCGCGAAAGGTCACTTCGCTCCCTTTCGATCGAGCCGAGGCCAACGGCACCAATTCTCCAACAGGAAACCCTCGCTCTTCTAACACTTGAATCATTTCAGTTCCTACGGCTCCTGTCGCCCCGACAACAGCAACGGTATAGGCTGATTTCTTCTTATTCATGGCCTGACTCTTAGGCCCGGATCAATCGAATGCGATGATTAAAGGTATCTGCAATGGCGACATTACCCCATGAATCAACTGCAACACCGAACGGAAAATTCAGCGCGCTCTCAGAAGGTATAACTTCATCACCGGAAAACGTGGCTTGCCCAGTTCCAGCCACCAGGCCCATTTCTTTTTTCTGCGGATCCCATTGCCTGAGGAGATGGTTGTCCGAATCCGTGATCAGGACATGACCATCAGGCGTGAGCGCAATCCCATAGGGTCTGGACAACGCTGTCGCCCGTTCATTGGCTCCCCGTTCATAACGAAATTCGGATTCGTCCCCAACAATCGTCGAAATGATTCCCGTGTCTTTGGCGATCACCCGAATACGCCCGTTAAAAGTATCGGCCACATAAATGTTCCCCTCAACATCAAGGGCCAAACCACTAGGGCCGGCCAAACCCGCATCGGTTGCGGGCATGCCATCGCCGTTGTATCCCGAATCACCTGTTCCCGCAACCGTGGTGATCACTTGAGTGTCGATATCCAACATGCGGATTCTATTATTGCTTTGATCGGCAATATACAAATGCGATCCATGTAAGGCCAACGCCACCGGCTCATTCAACGTGGCTGAAATCCCCGGCCCACCATCGCCACTCCACTTCGTCTGTCCTGTTCCAGCTACGGTCTGGATCATTCCGGTCTGAGGGTCGACCCGACGAATACGGTGATTCAAGGTATCGGCAATGAACAGCGCCCCAGCCTTATCGACCACAACGGCCGAAGGAAAATTCAATAGGGCCTGAGTCGCCAATCCACCATCTCCGGCGAATCGATCTCTTCCCATACCTTGTCCCACAATATATCGAACCGTTCCGCTTAAATCGGGTGTTTGCGTGTAAGCTCGGCCTGGAATATCTTCAAGATCGGCAAGCGGATCTGCTTCATCGGCCGGCTCATCACTCACGACCGGAGGGGGACTACTCTCAGCACTCATTGATTGGTAAGAGATAGATCCAGCAACCGTTTCCATCAGACCCGATGACCGCATGACCCGCCGAATGGCATGGTTTTCTGAATCGGCAATAAACAGATTCCCATCAACATCGAAGCAAAGATTTTTGGGCTCATTCAGACATGCGGTTGTCGCAAGGTTGCCATCTCCGCTATGACCAGGCTCTCCGCTCCCCGCCACGGTGACGATCATTCCCTTCGGGGATTGATCCATCATGCTACTAACTCTTTTAACTGTTTGACTATCTGATCGCCCATTTCTCGAGTCCCAAGGAGTATGGTTCCAGGACCTTCAATATCTTTGGTTCGATACCCTTGCTCCAGCGTCTTTTGGATGGCGGCTTCAATCCATTGCGCTTCTTTGGGTAAATGACATGCATAGGTCAGCATCATCCCCACGGAAGCCATCATCCCAATAGGATTCGCAAGATTCTTTCCCGGCAATATCCGGGGCACTGCCGTGAATGGGTTCAAACATTCCTACCGTCGCACCCACGCTGGCTGACGGGAGCATGCCTATCGAGCCGGTCAGCATGGCTGCTTCATCGCTTAATATATCCCCAAACAAATTTGTCGTAACAATGACATCGAATTGTTTCGGATATCGGACCAATTGCATCGCACAATTGTCCACGTACATATGCCGCAATTCAACATCGGGATACTTCTCATGGACTTTGATGACCTCCCGACGCCATAGCTCGGAAGACTCTAAAACATTGGCCTTATCGATGGAATGCACTAAACCTCGTCGTTTTTGGGCCGCTTGAAATGCCACATCGGCAATCCGACGAATTTCTTCCGTCGTATACACTTCCGTATTGAACCCCCGATGCCCGGTCGCGGTTTTTTCGATTCCTTTCGGTTTTCCAAAATAAACACCGCCCGGCAACGCCCGTACGACGAGGATATCAAGGCCATCAATCACCTCAGGCTTGAGACTGGAAGCTCCGATCAAGGAAGAATACATTTTGGCCGGTCGAAGATTGGCAAAGAGACCGAGTTGTTCCCGTAATCCTAACAGGGCTCGCTCCGGTCGTCGCTCATACTCCAACCCTTCCCATTTCGGGCCGCCCACGGCCCCCAAGAGCACTGCATCACTGGATTTTACTAAATCCAACGTTTCGACAGGTAGCGGAAATCCTGTCGTATCAATGGCCGAACCTCCAACTTGTGCAGAGGTCAATTCAAACGTGTGCCCGCAGACTTGTCCAACTGTCTCAAGAACCCGAACCGCTTGTGGCATGATTTCAGGACCGATCCCATCACCGGGCAAGACCGCAATTCGTGTATTCATCATTCCTCCCAAAAAACAATAATCGATAAAAATAGCGAGATCGCTATGCACGATCTCTCGCTTGTCATCAACCGATTCGTGAAAACTCCGCGTTTAGGATGAGGGAATGTTGAAAAAAGCCGCCAGCGGCGTTCTCGCCCTTTTGCCGTGCTCACGTACTGAGAGTACGCTCCGCGCGTCAAAAAGGCTGCGGCCTTGCTGGACGGACTTTTTTGAACATTCCCTTAGCTGCTGACGTCGATCGTTCGTCGGGCATTTACCGGCTATGGGAAGTGAAATATTCAAAAGCCCCGATGAAGAAAAAAGGAAGGACATTTCCTGCACGGGCAATTTGGTGAAACGGAGTTTGTCGTTAACACAACCCGATTTTTTGTTCGGCTCTGGCGTGTCGTTCTACCAAATCTGCTAATTTATTGAGCGCATTAAGGTAGGCTTGCGCAGAGGCAATGATAATATCCGTATCGGACCCATGCCCCGTGACCGTTTCTCCATTTTCTTCCACCCGCACTGATACTTCTCCCTGCGCATCGGTGCCTCCCGTGATAGCTTTCACAATGTAGGCCCGCAGTTGACTTTTGGTTTCCGTTAAGGCGGCAATCGTATGGTATACGGCATCCACGGGCCCATCACCCGTTCCGGTTTGACTGGCTAACTTGCCATTCATGAGCAGTTCTACCGTAGCAGATGGGGATTCGTTCAACCCACTTTGCACTCGTAAACCTCTTAATGAAAAGCGTTCAGGAACTTTGGTCACCGCTTTATTCACAATGGTTTCCAAATCTTCTTCAAATAATTCCTTTTTCTGATCCGCTAAACGCTTAAACCGTTCAAACGCCTCCTGTAGTTCCTGGTCAGACAGCAGGTAACCCAACTTTGCCAGTTCTTCACGAAATGCATGGCGTCCGGACAATTTCCCCATCACTAAGCGGCTCTGTGTTAAACCGATCGATTCAGGGCGAATAATTTCATAAGTATTTTTATCTTTAAGCAAGCCGTCTTGATGGATCCCAGACGTATGAGCAAATGCATTGGCACCCACAATGGCCTTATTAGGCTGAACCACCATCCCAGTGATATTACTCACCAAGCGACTGGATTTAGAAATTTCCTCCGTTTGAATCTGCGTATCGGCTTGGTAAAAATCCTTTCGCGTGCGCAAGCCCATGGCAATTTCTTCCAATGACGCATTTCCTGCCCGCTCGCCAATCCCATTGATGGTACATTCCACCTGCCCCGCACCGGCATGAATAGCCGCCATGGAATTGGCAACCGCTAATCCCAAATCATTGTGACAATGAACCGAGATGATCGCGCGCTCCATACCTCGAACTCGGTTACCCAATGTTCGAATGATCTCCCCAAACTCTTGCGGCGTGGTGTAGCCCACAGTATCCGGGATATTGACCGTGTCTGCTCCCGCTTCAACGACCGCTTCTACCACTTCACAGAGATACGAAAGATCAGAGCGCGTGGCATCCATGGGAGAATATTCAACATCCGCCACATAACTGCGTGCATGGCGAACCATCTCCACTGCTCGCTTGAGCGCTTCTTCCCTGGTCATCCGAAACTGATGCTTGAGATGAATGTCTGACGAAGATAAAAAGGTATGGATACGACATTTGGGCGCACCTTTAAGCGCTTCCCACGCACGATCAATATCTTCGGGCTTGGCTCGAGCCAAGCTGCAGATCACCGGGCCTTCGACTTCTTGGGCAATTCGCTGTATGGCTTCAAAGTCCCCGGGCGAGCTGAAGGCAAACCCCGCTTCAATAATATCCACATTCAATCGTGCCAATTGCTTCGCCACAAGGAGTTTTTCTTCGATATTCATGCTGGCCCCGGGAGACTGCTCTCCATCCCGCAACGTCGTATCAAAGATCCGAATCATTCGTGTCATGTTCGGGCTCCTCTAATCTGACTTCTTATACTTTGTTTCATTTGTCTATTTCTTATTGCGTTCATTTTGGGAACTCGTCCGATGGCACATCAGTCCCGGCTTTGGCCCCTGTCATTCTAGCGGCAAATTTCCATCCCTGCTCGACGACTCCCTGAAAGAGCATAGGCGGCAAAGACCACAAACAACATCGCCTGGGGATAGGCCAACACCGCCATCAGAATAAGCACTGCATAGACTAAATAATTGAAATGGTGATGCTCCTGCGCTTTTAGTTCTTTCAGGCTCCGATAACGAAACGTGCTCACCATCAGAAACGCTAACGAAAGGGTTAAGACAATCCCGAGAATCGGCTTGACGCTCTCCCCTAACGACACAACGTGATGATCAAAGATCACCAGGGTGGCAATGACACCAGCCGCTCCAGGAATCGGAAGGCCGGTAAAGGGTTTGTCATTATTATTCGTGGTCGCCAAGACATTGTGCCGAGCCAAGCGAAGCGCTCCACAGGCCACGAACGCAAACATGACGGCCGCACCCAACATTTTCGGTGTACTGAGAGCCCAGACAAACACCAACAAGCCTGGAGCCACGCCAAAGGACACGACATCACCTAATGAATCATATTGCAACCCAAAGTCACTTGTACTTTTCATGAGGCGAGCCGTCGTGCCATCCAGCACATCAAAGACAATCGCCACAAGAATCGCGATGGCTGCTGCCCCAAAGTTTCCTTCAAACACAAAGAGAATGGAGGCTAATCCACTGAACAAATTCCCCGTTGTCAGGATGTTGGGAATAAGTGAGACCACTCGTCGTTTTCGTGGCTGTTTCATGAAGGTTCCGCGCATGGCACCTCCGCTATTATTGATGATCCACCTTTGACTTTCGACCCAACTTGTACTCGAATCGTGCTTGATTGAGGAAGATACACATCCATCCGTGATCCAAACCGAATGAGCCCGAATCGTTCGCCTTTTTCGACCTGCTCTCCAGGCACTACCCAAGATACGATGCGTCTAGCAATCAATCCAGCGATTTGTACACATAAAATTTTTACTCCATCGGATCGACGCAGCATTAGAGCATTTTGTTCATTGCCGCTGGACGCCTCTGGCTCATTCGCCATCATAAATTTCCCTGGTTGGTAGACCACATCCTGAACGATTCCAGCAACGGGCATTCTATTAATATGAACGTCAAATACATTAAGAAAAATACTGATGCGAACACTTTGCTCTTTTAAGTACCGATGTTCAAACTCTGATTCTATTGCGACAACCTTCCCATCACCTGGTGAAACAATCAGATTCTCCCCAGGGGGGATCGTTCGAGCAGGATTTCGGAAAAACCATGCCGTAAAAAGTGTGAACGTCCCTAACACACAGGTAGACCAGACCCCTCCCATCGTCCAAACGCCCAGGGTGAAAAGCCCACCAATGAGAATAAAGGGAATGCCTTCTTTAGCGACGGGGATATCTTTCGCCCGATCAGCCATGAGTGATACGTCTCATTAATTTTTCTGTTTATCCACGAGTTGGTCTTTTTTTAACCAGGGCATCATTCCTCGTAACCGTGCACCAACCTCTTCAATTGGATGTTCTTCTCCCTTTTTCAAGAGGGCATTGTACACCGGACGATTGGCTTGATTTTCCAACACCCATTCTCTGGCAAATCGACCACTTTGGATTTCGTCTAAAATTCGCTTCATCTCTCGTTTGGTTTCGCTTGTCACCACTCGCGGCCCTCTTGTCACGTCTCCATATTTGGCGGTCGTACTAATGGAATAACGCATGTTAGCAATACCGCCTTGGTAAATCAGATCCACGATCAGCTTGACCTCATGCAAACATTCAAAATAGGCCATCTCCGGTGCATAGCCAGCCTCGACCAAGGTTTCAAAGCCCGCCTGGATTAACGAAGTCACCCCACCACACAACACCGCCTGCTCCCCAAACAGGTCTGTTTCCGTCTCTTCCCGAAAAGAAGTTTCAATGACACCAGCCCGCGCTCCGCCGATAGCACTCGCATACGCCAGTCCTACTTTTGCCGTATTGCCACTCGGATCTTGGTGAATGGCGAGCAAACATGGCACCCCAGTCCCTTTGGTATATTCCGAACGAACAAGATGCCCAGGGCCTTTAGGGGCAACCATAAATACATTGACATGAGAAGCAGGTTGAATCTGCCCAAAGTGAATATTGAACCCATGGCCGAAGGCCAGATAGGCCCCTTGCTTGAGATTGGGTGCAATATCATTATTGTAGATGGCCGCTTGTCGTTCATCCGGCGCTAAGATCATGACGACATCGGCATCCTTCACGGCATCCGCTGTGGGCATGACCTTCAAGCCAGCGGCCTCGGCTTTATTCCACGATTCACCCTCCCGACAGCCCACAACAACTTGAATGCCACTATCACGCATATTGAGGGCATGGGCATGGCCCTGACTCCCAAAACCTATGACAGCTACGGTTTTTTTTGTTAAATTTTTCTGATCCACATCTTTTTCATAAAAAATTTTCATGATGCACTCCTGAATGGAAATTTAGAAAATACCTTGTAGGCTCCGCCACTCAGAATCGACGGAACGCCTTTTTTATTAAGACAGAGTGGGTCGCCCTGATCAGAGTCCGTCACGAAATACCCGGTGCAATGGTACCGGGTATTTCGTGACGGACCCTTAGTTCGCTTTCGCAAGCGGTCGGGGTTGGGCTTGCGCGGGACGTGTGGGCTCTCGACCGATAGCAATCCGGCCGGTCCGCACCAATTCTTTAATACCAAGCGGTTGGAGTAAATGAATAATGGCTTGGACCTTTCTCACATCACCGGTCACTTCGATGGTATAACTGGTCGGAGAGGAATCGAGAACACTCGCTCGAAAAATATCCGCAATGCGTAACGCTTCAGCACGATCTTCTGGTCGAGTGTGCACCTTAATTAATGCGGTTTCGCGTTCCACAAATTCACTTTCGCTGATATCAACCACCTTGATGACATCAATGACTTTATTCAACTGCTTCATAATCTGTTCAATAATTCGGTCATCTCCGCTCGTGACAAGGGTCATCATGGAAACCGAGGGATCCAACGTGGGAGCCACGGAAAGACTTTCAATATTGAAGCCTCGCCCACTGAACAGCCCGGCCACACGAGATAACGAACCGAATTTGTTTTCTAACGTTAACGAAATAATGTGTTCCATAATTCTTATTGGCCTAAGCTGTGACCACGGTATCAGAATCTGATTGAACAGCCGTTTTATGCGTGGATTTGGGTTTCTTTAATTCTGGAGGATCTTCTAACAGCATCTCATGATTGCTCCCTCCAGCCGGAATCATGGGATAACAATTTTCATATTGATAGACCGGAACATCAATGAACACTGGCCCATCAATGGATAACGCTTTTTGAATACCAGCATCAACATCCCCAACCTTTTCAATACGGATTCCCGCCGCACCATAGGCATCGGCTAATTTGACAAAGTCCGGCACATTATCCAAATAACTACAAGCATATCGTCCTTCATAAAATAGGTCCTGCCACTGGCGAACCATGCCATGAAAGCGGTTATTGATCACAAAAGACCTTAACCGGCAACTTCTCAATCACGGCCGTCGCCAGCTCTTGCGTATTCATTTGAATACTGCCATCCCCTGCAATACACAACACCAACCGATCAGGGAACGCCGCTTGAGCACCCATGGCGGCGGGAAAACCAAATCGGGGAAGGCCGCATGAGCACCCATGGCCGCAGGGAAACCACCCATCGTGCCCCAAGCCCCCGGAGTCAACCACGTCCGTGGGTTTTTGAGTTTAAAATATTGGGCTGCCCACATCTGATGCTGACCGACATCCGTTGACACGATCGGGTCACGGTCAGCGGTCAATTCATACAACCGGTCAATCAGATATTGCGGTTTAATTTGCGCCTCAGGCTCTTGGGTATACGCCAGGGGATGCTCCTGTTGCCAGGCTGCAAGCTGATCCCACCAAGGCTTTCGCTGTTCTTTTTGATTGCCATTCACGGTCGCCCGCAGAATATTATTCAACTCGATCAATACGCGCTTGCAGTCTCCCGACAATAGGAATGTCCACATGGACGTTTTTCCGAATCGACGTGGGATCAATATCAATATGAATCACTCTTTGCCGTAGGGCAAAACTCAGAGACTTTCCCCGTGACCCGATCATCAAATCGCGCACCAACGGCAATCACCAAATCCGAGTAATGCATGGCCATATTCGCCACATAAGTCCCATGCATCCCTAACATCCCCAGCGATAACGGATGATTTCCCGGAAATGCTCCTAAGGCCATCAACGTCATATCCACTGGGAATATGTGTCATTTCAGCCAATTCTTTCACTTCAGCAGACGCCCCGGAAAACTGTACCCCTCCACCAATGTAGAGAATCGGCCGCTTCGATTTCATGATCGCATCAGCGGCCTGTTTGATCTTCCACTTACTCCCGTCATACGTGGGACTATAGCCACGGATCGAGACGGATTTGGGATAATGAAACTCTCCCTTATCCATTGAAATATCTTTGGGAATATCGACTAACACAGGGCCAGGCCTTCCAGTCGAAGCGATATAAAACGCCTCTTTAATAGTCTGGGCTAAATCGTTGACATCTTTGACCAAAAAATTGTACTTGGTACAGGGACGGCTCAAGCCCAGTGTTGTCAGCTTCTTGAAAAGCATCATTCCCAATCATCCCAGTGGGGACTTGTCCGGCAAAACAGACAACCGGGACAGAATCCATATAGGCATCCGCTAGCGCCGTGATAACATTGGTCATCCCTGGGCCAGAGGTAATCAAGGCCACCCCAGGTTTTCCCGTGGCTTTGGCATAACCTTCCGCCATAAGCCCTGCCCCCTGCTCATGGCGAGTCAGGATGACACGAATATCCTTTTGCTGATGCAACACATCAAAAATTTTCAAGACCACGCCACCCGGCAAGGCAAAGATTGTATCCACGCCTTCACGCTTTAATGATTCAAGAAAAATTTCTGCACCCGTCAGTTGCATGAGATTCACCTTTTGATTAAAAGACTGTTGAAATAGAAATCCGCGAATACCAACTCGCCCGAGGTTTCCAGCTTTCCTCATTAAGAAGTTATATCAAACAAAAGGGGTTTCCCTCCTCAAGATAAACGGAACCTCTCAAAAATAAATACGTAATGGTAAACCTTGTCTTTTTTTAAAGTCAATGGTCATTGTAGCAGGATTTGTGCAATTACGAAATATGAGAGGGAAAAGAACCTCGAACCCATCCAAGTCCTAAAACGGAGTCTTTTTATTAGATGTGGGAGAAGGATCTTCAAAAATTAGCCCGAGAACATCTCTTGCGAGAAATATCGGTTCTCGACTCCCCTTCGGGACCATTAATGTCTTTGAACGGGCAAAACACCCTCCAATTTGCCTCAAATGATTATTTAGGGCTGGCTAACCATCCACAACTGAAACAGGCAGCCCTGAAGGCCATTGAGCAATTTGGCGTGGGTGCCGGGGCTTCCCGGTTAATTTCCGGTACCCTGACGCCCCATCACAACCTGGAATTGGCCATAGCCCAATTCACCAACACCGAGGCCGCGCTCACTTTTTCTTCCGGGCATGCCACGAATCTGGGGAGTCATCCCCCAACTGGTCAAAACCGGGGGACTCATCTTTAGCCGACCGTTTATGCCATGCCAGCCTTATTGATGCCTGCCGGCTCAGTCGAGCAACCTTACGGGTCTTCCACCACAATGATGTGAAACATTTACGCTCGCTTTTAACGAAACGACCCATCAACCGACCAACCCTGCTCATCACCGAAGGCGTATTCAGTATGGACGGGGACCTTGCCTCGCTGCCCGAGCTGGCCAGGCTAGCCGAGGAATTCGAGGCCTTACTGCTGGTAGATGATGCCCATGGGACCGGCGTGATGGGCCACACGGGACGCGGAAGCATCGAATATTGGGGAGTGGAGTCGGCCAATATTCTCCATATGGGTACCCTAGGCAAAGCCCTAGGTACCAGTGGGGGGTTCATGACAGGAACGAAAGATTTCATCGCATACCTTATCAACACCTCACGATCTTTCATCTATAGCACCGCCCCACCACCAGCCATGGCCGCCGCTGCCCAGGCAGCCATACACCTCATTCAACAAGAACCGGAACGGCGTGATCGACTTTGGCAGAATCGGAAGCACATGTATCAAGGGTTAAAGGCCATGGGCTGCCATATGACCAAAAGCCAAAGCCCGATCCTCCCCATTATCGTAAATGATCCTAGACTGGCAGTTGAGATGAGTGTCGGCCTTCAAAAAAAGGGGATCTATATCCCAGCCATCCGGCCTCCAACAGTCCCCAAAGGCACAAGCCGTCTCCGCGTCACCGTATCTGCGGAGCATTCCATTGAACAGATTGATGCTGCGCTTTCAGCTATTCAACAGGTAGGACAATCGCTCAATATCCTTTAACCTAAAAGCGGCAGTTGAGCGCGAAAAAACTGTGCAAGCCATTGATGGGCATAGGGAATGGATGAATTGCGTGGTCACACTTGTGAGTGATAAGTCAATTTTCACATTTACAAGGGGTTGTGCAGACTTTCGTGATCCAACTGCTGTTTTTAGGTTTAAGCTCTATCTCAATCCCCCCTTAATATTATCTTCTGCGGTTGTCCCTCCCCAACCCTTATTTCTTAGCTAAGAGTTCGCGAAACAATAACTTCCCCGAATTCGCGCCCAGATTTGGGTCAGATTGGGTCGATCTGAGGGAGCACAACCGGAGGTGTCGCATGGCCGACGTTGAGGATTGTGTGAGTGAAAATCGGCCCAAAGCTGGCCTGAAGATGGGATGTGAAAATGGGAAGTTATTGTTTCGCGAGCCCTAAGGTCTCAGGGATCAACGCCAAAGAATTCCTGGCATTCAAGAAAGTCCTGCACCATTCCGAAAAGATGAGCAGGAATGCCATAGGTCTACCGTCAATGCCGGAGAAGATTTCGTCTCACTGAAGTACACACCACCCCCTTATACCGCACACAAGGCAGAAAATTATTTTGAAAACTCTCATGAAGAAACAACTGTTCGCCGGAAAATTTGAGATTCAAGGAGAAATTTCAAAGGGGCAAACCGGCACGATTTATTACGGCTATGATCTCGGGTTGCGGCAAGAAGTGGCGATCAAGGTCTACCATTCCCATATCAACGGTCGATTAATTCTGGGCAAGACCTTTATCGAAAAATCAAAACCCCTTCTCCTTATCGATCACCCGAATCTCATTAAAATTTTTAAAGTCGAAGAAGAAGACGATACCCCCGTCATCTTTATGGAATTCTTCGATGCTCCCAGCCTCCAACAGATAATTCATGATAAAGGCCCAATGCCCGTCCAAGACATGCTCATGCTGGCTCGGGAGATTACGGAAGTCCTCGTCCATACCCATTTTCAAGGCATCATCCACGGGACCCTTCATCCCGGCCATGTCTTAGTCGGCCCTCAAGGTCAGATCAAGGTCATGGATCTGGGGTTATCGTGGATCCTGATGGATATTTTATCCAATTGTGACGTGGAACTGCTGCGGCCCTTACCGTATTTGCTTCCGGAAATCGCAAAGGGAGAGCTGCTCAATATCAGTAGCGATCTCTATTGCTTAGGATTCATGATGTACGAAATGCTGACCGGCACCGTGCCTTACGCCGGCCTGCCAAAAACGTCCATCATGGGGAAACTGGCATTCGATCAGTCCGATCCTGTCTTTGATTTTCCTGATTCCGTTCCGGAGGCGGTATGCGATCTCATCCGCCACATGACTCATAATAAATCCCAACAACGCCTTCAAGATTCGACCCATGTCCTGACCATTATCAATCAACAATTAACCAAACTCCCGTTGAACGAAGAGAGTGTATTCTTGCCACCCATGGCCTCTCAACCACAAGCTCCTTCGCCAAAAGAACGGAATGAACCTAAAAAGGAATCGACAGCCGCTCCACCTTCGAAAGCACCGGCAGAACCCAAGAAAACGTCATCGACGGCATCTGCGCCCTCAACCACACCAGAACCACCACTTAATAGAACGCATCCCTACCAACGACCCCAAACTTCCACAAAGTTTGAAAGCGTCAAATCTACAAAGAAACTCAGCAAAATCGGAATTGCACTTGCTCTCATCTTATTAGCCGGGGTGGCTGGAACGCTGGGATTTTGGTATCACGATTTCTTAGAATCCCATATCCCCATCCTTCAAAGACAACCTGATACCCCACCGCAGGGAACGAGTCTGCCACAGACGATGCCAGGCGAACGGGATATTTCCATCGCTCCCCCTCAAGATTCCTTGGATATTCAGGAGCCCCTGGTGGAAACAATAGAAACAGTCGATCCCCCTAAAAACGACCCACAACCCTTGAGCATGCAAAAAGAACCAGGGATTAATCCTCTATCACACCCAACTCCGCCTTCTCGGGAATTTGATTTAAAACCTAACCAACCCAACATCACACGAACACCAAAAGCCGGCAAAGCGAAGCAAGCCCAATCTTTGGTTCCCGTGAAGAAACAGCCTGATTCCAACCCGTCTCCTGCCCCTGTTAAGCCACAACCTTCTACGATTACTCCGCCGGTCCAGGAAATGGCTCCTCTGGCAACCACTAAAGGCTACGAAGAAAGAACCTCTTAAGAGTCCTGCCTCCCCACAGTCAACCGAAGAAGCCATTCCCTTTAAGGCTGAATCCACTCAATCTGCTACATCATCAGAAGAAATGAATCGAGAGCCTTCTGACGGAGAGTTTGAAGAAATCCGACAATCACTCGACGCTCCCACCGCCGACCTTCCCTTGATTACCGAACCTTAATCATTTAGAAAACCTTAGCGGAGTCTTCACGGAATATATGGGAACCCGGCATTTAACCCACTTTTTCTTCCTGATTGGCAACCACACTGAAAATCGCAAACAGGCATGACGTTGTACCACTTCCCAACATCTCATATAATTGCTTGAGACACCTCTGAAAACGTTCCCATGCCTCATGAACAAAGCCATACGTGTTAGCCAAAGTCCATAGCTTAGGGTTAGTTGGGTTTAGAGGCGAACCCTATCGAAATTGAGGTAGACCTTGGCGGTGGGCTGCCCCAATTTTCCATTGTAGGACTGCCCGATGCCACGGTGCGTGAAAGCCGTGATCGTGTCCGATCAGCTCTGAAAAATACCGGTTTCCGGTTTCCCCCGAAAAAAATTACCGTCAATTTGGCACCGGCCGGAATTAAAAAGGAAGGCGCAGGACTGGAACTAGGCATTGCCATTGGCATCCTGATCGCCGAAGGGGTACTCACCCAAGAATGCGTTAATCCCCTATTTGTTTGTAGGGGAATTAGCACTGGACGGACGGATCAAAGAAGTCCCTGGTGCCCTGTCCATGGCAATGGGCACGCATCCCCCACAGGCACTCATCCTGCCGAATGATAACGCCTCCCAAGCGAGTGTCGTGGACCATGCCACCATCTATGGTGTCCACACGCTACCGCAAGTTGTCGAATTCCTTCAGGGAACCCTCATGTTATCTCCGGTTACCCGCTAATCCTGAAACCTTTCAATCGCAATCCACCACCATCGATGAAAACTTTGCAGATGTCGTCGGCCAATTCCAAGCCAAGCGTGCCCTCGAAGTGGCCGCCGCCGGTGGACACAATCTCTTGATGGTCGGCCCTCCTGGGTCGGGGAAAACGATGTTAGCTCAACGGCTCACCGGCATTTTACCACCCATGAGTTTTCAAGAATGTCTGGAAGCCAGTCAGGTCCACAGCGTAGCCGGCAGTCTACCAACCACCTCGCCCCTCCTCTCCGCTCGGCCCTTTCGTGCCCCGCACCACACCATTTCTGAAGCCGGATTGGTTGGCGGAGGCTCCATTCCACGGCCAGGCGAAGTCTCTCTCGCTCATCATGGCGTGTTATTTCTGGACGAAGCGTTGGAATTTAAGCGTGTATTGCTGGACAGCTTGCGACAACCATTGGAAAACGGCACGGTCACACTCACCCGCGTACAAGCCAGCTTGACTTATCCAGCCAAGCTCATGTTGGTGGTCGCCATGAACCCCTGCCCCTGTGGCTATTACGGTGATCCTACTCATGAATGTGTCTGTACTCCGCAGCAAATTCGTCGATATCGAAGCCGCCTATCCGGGCCACTCCTGGATCGGCTGGACATTCATATCGAAGTACCCGCCGTCCCGGTCAAAGAGTTATCCGGAACAACGCCCGGGGAGAGCTCCGACCACATTCGTACCCGCGTGGTCAAAGCACGCCAGCTGCAGCTCACACGCTATTATCACGAGCACACGCTCAATAATGCTCAACTCAAACCACGGCAGGTCAAAAAGTATTGCCAATTGAATGACGATGGGAAAGCGTTACTGGATCAAGCAGTTACGCGATTAGGGCTTTCGGCACGCGCGTATGGGCGCATTCTCCGGGTTTCCCGAACCATTGCGGATCTGGCAGAATCCGAGAATATTCAACCGCCTCATGTGGCAGAGGCCATTCAATACCGAACCCTGGATCGCCCACTTCTGTCGTAAAAACACATCATGGAATCTCTTAAAATTTTTCGCTGGTGGTTCATGGTTGGCGCCTTAATGGCGCTTGCCGTCATCATGATTCAAGGGGGCGTACACGACCTCATGCTGGCTCAGGAACCGATATGGGAAATTCAGTTGGTGGAATTAATCCCCCCTATCTTTGGTGGTGGACTCTTGGGCGGCTGCATCGCCTTAATCCTGAATCGCATCAAAAAGTCACCTTCCTCCCAATAAGGGATCAGACCTCCTCATCTACGAGAACATTTCCTCTAGCCAGCAGCCGTATCCGGCCAGTACAATACCCTCCAATTTCATCATAGTTTTTCTCTGAAGGAGGCATCGTGGGCATGGATGTGAAAGTCGGACCACATTGGTATCGTAATTCAAACGGGACAGTGGAAATTGAAGGACTTCCTCAACTTGAATTGGAGCTTCGGAAAACCGGTGGCGTCCCGGTTCGAGTGAACTTTGCCATTTTTGATTCAGGTGGGAAGCTCCATGCCAAGATTGAAGCCAACTCCCTTGTCATCAATGAACAAGGGGCGTATCACCTGGAACGATCTGAGAGAGGGCTGATGTTAACCACGACCAGCAACCGGAAACGCGTACTCGTAATCAATGTCGGAGAAGATAATCAGGTAGAGATTCCGGAAGGTGAATTTTATACCCTGAAAGGCCACATATTAAAAATTACCTCTCAGGAATGGTCCGTGGAAAAAACTAAGGGAGTTGCAGGAGAAACCGACATGAAGGGCGAAGCGGTAGCCGTCGGTTCGTAACGGGTCAGAAAAATGTTTTTCTCTCGAAGCCAATTCAATTGGCTTCTTCACAATCAGAACAACTAATCAAATCTCCGCTGCTGGAGCATCACACCGTCCTTCGCAAATAGCACACATCCGAGGAGAGACACCTTCGCCTACGCTGGCTGGGCCTAGCGAACAACTTAAATCTAAAGCCACGACATCAGGGCCTTGATACGTCCACAAACGGCCACATTCCTGGCAACAATACCAAAGCGTATACCCCGGCCATTCTCGATCACGTACCGCCATCAGTCATATTTCCTTTGTGCCCTGACTCTTTAACCACAGACCTTACTCAGACAACGAATCATCTGGCATCAACATTTGAATTTTCTGAGGTACCGCTTGCAACCATTCATCGAATGGCATATCCGCATCCACCACAATCTCAATTTTGCCATTGGCCAAACGGTGGATTACACCTGGACTTTCGGGCGACAACGGAATCTCCACCACCTCACGTGAAATTTCTAATTGATCAGTCAATTCTAATATTTGTGAAATCTGTTGAAACGAAACAGCTGGTAAAGAACTCACGCTACCTCCTTTTTCAAATAGATAGACAGAAAATTGTAGGAAGGTCATCACCCCCTGTCAACGAACCCTTATCTCTTCATGCACTTACGAATTCGCAAACAGACGAGAAAAAATTATCCCGGCAGCTTCCATATCCTCACGATTGACATCCAAATGCGTCACCGCACGAAAGGACCGATCGCCAACCGCATTCAGCAACACTCCAGATTCACGGCAGTCCCCGAGTAATTGTTCCATGGACTTTGAAGATTGAGTCACTTGGAACATCACCATATTCGTCTCGACCGATTCCACGTCAACCGCGACGCCCGGAATCGCTTGTAGCCATTGGGCCAAATGCTTGGCGTTTACATGATCTTCAGCCAAGCGCGACACATGGTGTTCAAGCGCATAGATACCGGCAGCCGCTAAAATGCCCACCTGTCGCATACCTCCGCCAAACACTTTCCGCAAACGACGGAGTTGTTGAATACGTCCAGTATCGGACACCACGATAGAGCCAACCGGCGCGCCCAACCCTTTCGATAAACAAAACGACACCGTATCAAATGTAGCAGCATACTCTGCCACCGATACCCCGGTTTTTGCCGAAGCATTAAATAACCGGGCCCCATCCAAATGCAACGCGAGACCATGTTTACGCGCAAGGTCCGTCAATTGATAAATCGTCTCCAGAGGATACACCGAACCGCCGCCCACATTATGCGTCTGTTCCAAGCACAATAATGTTGTCGGAGGCGTATGCAAATCTGGCCGACGAATAGCCGCTTCTACGTCCTTAGGAGATAACAACCCCCGCGTCCCCGGCACACAACTCAGTTGCACGCCAGAAAGAGACGAGGCCGACCCACCTTCATAGCGAATGATGTGCGCAGAACTTTCGATAAGTACCTCATCTCCAGGCTGGGTATGCAGTCGAATCGACAATTGATTGCCCATCACACCGGTAGGGACAAACAAACCAGCCTCTTTTCCTAACAACTCCGCGGCCATCGCTTCCAAACGATTCACAGTGGGATCTTCGCCATACACATCATCGCCCACATCCGCATAAGCCATGGCTTGCCGCATGCCGGCCGTGCGCTCCGTCACTCTATCACTCCGTAAATCAATCACAGCCATTATCGATCTCCATATCAGAACATCCTCGGCGGATACCATTCTATGCTACAGGTCATCGTCACACAAGATTTCCTTTGGTCATTGGGCTACAATTCACACTAATGAAACAACGCCTCTTAGTCACAGGTGGAGCAGGGTTTTTAGGAACCTATCTCTTGCAACGGGCTGGTAATTTTACTGCAACTGGTACCCTGCATAGTACCGCCGCCACTGGTATCCCTGACGTTTCCTTTCATGTCTGTGACCTGCAACAAGCGCAGGAAGTCCGAATTCTCCTGGATCGAGTGCGGCCCGAGATCATCATCCATACGGCCTGCTCCGATCAAGGCGGAAATCTTTCAGCCATTGCCACGGCCGCTGGCCTTCTCGCCATACAGTCAGCCGAACGACGCATCCGATTCATCCATCTCTCGACCGATCAAATCTTTGACGGAACGGCAGCCCCCTATACTGAAGCCAGCGCACCCTGTCCGATTCATCCTTACGGCACAGCCAAAGCCCAAGCGGAAGACTTAGTCCGTTCCCTCAACCCACAAACCACAATCGTTCGAACCTCATTACTCTACGATCTTCATACACCGGATCGACAAACCACTCGCTTAATCAACGCAACCTCCACAGACGAACTCGTACACCTGTTCCTGGATGAAATTCGCTCTCCAATATGGGTAGAAAATCTGGCGGAGGCCTTACTCGAACTCGCGAACCACAATCTGCCAGGCATCCTGCATATAGGCGGCCCTCAAGCCCTCAACCGATGGGAATTGGGAATGGGTTTGCTCGAACATTTTGGAAAACCCCCAACACCCAATATTCAAAAAGGAACGATTGAAGAATCAGGTCTGGTCCGTCCTCCAAATCTCACACTCGACTCTTCCAGTGCTCAGCAGACTCTCCATACCCCCTTACTTTCCCTTCCAGAAGCCCGCAAGAAAGCAAAAAGCTAAATAAAATTCACCCAAATCAATAATCTGCATCCATTCCCAGCAGAGTGCCACCATTTTGCCGGGCTCCAAGATGTTGTAAGCTCAGTGAGCTCCCCAGTAGCCACAGCCTCCGTTCTCGTACAACCTGTTCACACACCGAGGTCTTCTTGCGGTTTAGGGGGGCATTGTCGGACGAGGTGTAAGGTACAGGCCAACGGGTTCCATCAGAATCAGGCGCTGGTGGCGGAGCCTGCCCACAGCTGGGAGAAGCACTCGTATCCGGGTGTCATGAATCGTCGGACAAGCAGTGCGCAGGCAAGTGAGTAGTTGGGGACAGGCATGGATCCCATCTTCCTTCTTAAATGATAAGAGGGTACCCGCCAGCGAACGCATCCTTGAGGCGTGGTTATACGAAAAAGTCAGCCCAGGGTAAACCGTCAGTCCATGAAAAAACCCCTATTGGTGGGGAGCCCTCAGTGTCAGATCCCTTATCGGGAACCCCTCAGCGGATCCAGACTTCTGATTGGCTCATTCACGGCCAGGTTAACCATTGCTACTCTATCTTTGCCCACATGAGTGGGCGGAACGTACAGGTTAATACGTGCCGCAATCGCAAATGGCGGACCAAGTTTAGCTGCATCACGAGCTATTGAGACTCATTGACAAATACCTGCAAACCTTCGAAAATCGCCCCATCGACCTTGTTCAGCTTTTCACGGCGGGTAAAAGGGAAAGAAACAGACGCCATCTATTGAAAGAACACACATCATGGGAAATTCCTACCGGGGTCGACCCAAATTGCGACGACTTCAAAAACCCGCAATCGACAAACCTGCTGAGCAGATTCTCAAAGAACTGCGACCCAAACCTTCCTCCTCCAGCAACAGCACGTACCGGGAACAATCACTGAAGATTCACGGGCTCATCTGCGCCAAGTGCGCCAGAGAGTTCGACTTCAAGACGAGGCACCTACTCACGGTGCACCACAAAGACGGCAATCACCACAACAATCCCCCTGACGGGTCGAACTGGGAAAACCTCTGCACGTACTGCCACGATGATGAACACAGTCGGGGAATCCTTGGTGATTATTTACGGAAGACAAAAGAGGACAAGGCTTAGGGAATCTGTCTACAATCCCTCCACGGACCATGGACACATGATTTGAGCTCGAACGCATTTATTGGAAGGCAGGTTATTGTATGCTGAGGAAAGAATCACTGAGAGGGATGCATGGCATTTATGTGGTCGTTGAGGACTTGGGACCGGAACTGAAGGGGGTGTTGACCCGAAATGCGTTGCGCAAACGAGTGGAGATACAACTTCGGACGGCGGGTATTCGCCTCGTCAAGGAACTCGAGGCGGCCAAATTTCCCGGCGAACCCTATTTGTATATCAATTTGGCAGCTCTTCCCTTGGGTCCAAAGCGCTATGCCTGTCGGATCGACCTTGAAATGCACCAACTAGTGGCCCTCGCTCACAACTCCGCCAGCGGACATGCCATCACCTGGGAACAAGGCGTCGTGACGGCAGGTGGCGTCAAAACTATTTACGACAATATCGACGAACTCGTCTTCGATTTTATTTATGATTATCTGGCGATGAATCCCGATGAATAAAGGGGAGACAAATCATGACCATTCAGCCAATCTTTTAAGGTAACCATGCCGCATAAGAGTGGAGGAAAGGAACTCGCCTACCCAATGTGGTTAGCCGGAAAACGGCTTTCTGAAATTCAAGAATTCGTGTGGGCCAAGACTGGCGACAAACCAGGATCAGTTAGAGGATGGATTCTCCATTGGGAGCGGGGGAAACAACAAAATTGGACGCCGACAATACAGTCTTAGTTGATCTCCAAATGCTACTTTGTTGCGTCTCTCGAGTTGATTGAATGATCCTGAGGGAAATTTGACGTGAGTGCGCCAATCATGAGAAAAAGACTCTTGTTCAAATCATCTAGCCTAAAAGGAGAGTACTCATGGCGAAAGCGCGGGCACGTCACATTTTGGTTTCAACAGAAGAAGCCTGTACAAACTTAAAAACACAAATTGAGGGCGGTGGAGATTTTGCAGCCGTCGCCAAGGAACATTCCACCTGTCCTTCAGGCAAACAAGGGGGGGACCTGGGTGAGTTTGGCCCCGGTCAAATGGTCAAGGAATTTGATGCCGTTGTATTTAATGAGGAGATTGGCAAAGTCCACGGCCCTGTCAAAACCCAATTTGGCTATCATCTTCTCGAAATCACCAGCCGCACTCCATAAATAGTTCAATATTCATAGGACAAGGGTATTGTCTTTGGGTTATGCCCTTGTCCTCCTCTCCTTTCCTAATTCCAACGTCCGCTGAAATTTCCTCATACGACTAAGAAGTCTGTAGTTAAGATGACACCGATCTCAACTATTCGGCATGTCCGCAGAAGCGGGAATCCACCCTAAAAGCCCGAATAGATTCCCGATTAAAAATGTCGGGAATGACGAAGATGATGGGTTCCCGTTCCCCGCCTTCGCGCTTGCGCGTAGAAGCGCGACAGCATGTAAACGTGAGGACAAGCTCGGGGGTTGACCCAACTAGGAAGCAATAGCCTTAGTCTTTTTCAAGCGACGGATTCCTTAGTAAGCGGACCTCGCTATCCCACAAAAATTCGAAGAGTTTGGCACTAGGATTCACCTTGATGTAGACTTCTGTACTTCTTCTGATTACCTTATCTTGGATGATGTCGCACAGGTTGGTAGCTTCTGACCATCCTGCATTAAATCTCAAACCTCTTTTCCTTGAAACTCAAACAAAACAGGAATTTTAATTCATGAAACTTTCAGATCTGTCTCAAAAAGAATTTAAAGAACTCGTCAATGGCATGGTCGATGATCATCTCTGTGACCTGTTAGGTGACCCCGACCTGGGATTGCCCTTGGACGAAACCGTTCGGGCCCGATTAAAAGAATCCTTGGCCTCATCAGAACGCATAACCGGGGATGAGATCGCCGAAAAACTCGGCCTCCGCTGGTAACTCACAATGCCCTGGTATCGTGTCAGCTACCTCCCTACCATGCTCGACGATCTTCGTGCCACCGACCAGACCATAGCTCAGCGCTTATTGGATAAAACCAAATGGCTCGCATCTAATGTGTCCAACCTTCGCCATGATCCGCTGCACCCCGACTTGCCAGGGATGATCCAATACGCGGTTGGAGACTGGCGTATTCTCTATTCCATTGATCGTGAAGACCATGTCGTATCAATTCACCGAATATGTACCCGAGGTGAATTATATCCACGTGGTGTCCCACAAAAAGGTTCATGAGTTGGCTTGAAAAGATCGAACAAGAACTCGGGAAGGCCACAGAAGGACTCCACAATGGGAATGATGGCTTGGCCCGGGTGTGTGCACGACGAGCCGTGGCACTCGCATCACAACATTGGGCTGAGCAACGTAACAATCCAGCTTGGCAGGGCGATGCCATGCAGCAACTTCGTCAGATCCAAGGAGAAACCACATTCCCTTCGTCGGTGAGAGAAGCCGCGCAACGACTCCTGACAAAAGTGAATGAACAGGCACAGTTGCCAATAACCACAGATCCCATCACTGACGCACACATCATCCTTGACCATCTGCATTCAGGTACCTGAACCTTAATCTTCGGAAAACCATTCGGGTTTTTCAACTTTTTCCATGGAAGCAATTCCCCTGGTCCGCCCTATGTGTTTTGGTAACAACCAACAAGGATTCCACAAACCCAATTGCCTGAATTGGAAGATTGGGCTTCTCAGCCCTTTCCTGACAATCATCTTGATGATCTCTCACCCACAGTTGCTCATGGGAGCCGTCTCCCTACAATTCATCATTGAAGCCCCGGAATCCTTGGAACCATTAGCCGCCCACCTGAAGGAGATTAACCCTCAGTCACTTCAGCGCATGATGGACTATATGGGTCTCGAACATCCTGAGCCACCCATTCGAGTGATATTGGCACCAAACTGAACTCTCCTTGCACAGGAAGCACCAGAATGGATAGCAGGCTACGCGCTGAGCCACGACTCTACCATTCTTCTCCTCACTGACCGGGGATTGACCTACCCTAATGATTCACTCAACGAAGTGTTCCTCCATGAAATTGGCCACATCCTGGCCCACCGGGCTGCGGGTGAACAGCCACTGCCTCGATGGTTTGATGAAGGATTGGCGATGATGGCCGCCCGAACGTGGGATTTGGAAGATCGAGCCCGATTAGTCTGGGCGATGGTCTCAGGCACTCAGGTCTCGCTGGATGAACTGAACACCCTCTTTATCAAAGACGACACCTCCATCCGACGGGCCTATGTCCTGGCCTACGCCTTTACCTTGGATCTCTTGAGACACACGCGTCGTGATGTACCCAAGCGTATCCTGGCAAAGGTCAAACAAGGCCTGTCATTTTCTGAAGCCTTTGCGCAAACCACGTTCATGACGCTCACACAAGCGGAAGAATCCTTTTGGAGCCGGCAGACACTCTGGAATCGTTGGATTCCAGTGGCCACCAGTTCCGGGATGGTATGGCTGTCGATCACCCTCTTGGCTTTTTGGGCGTTTACGAGACAGCGGAAGAGAGCCGCAGCCATTAAGAAACAATGGCGGGAAGATGATTTTGATCTATGATAGATAGTATCAATACGATCACTTCCGACATCTCCACCTATTGGATTTTGGTTGAGAGATGAGGATTCAATTCCATATTCTTGACTTCAAAGATACTTCACCTTAAAAAGTTCAATACACTTTGAAAGGAAATATGTCATGTCTCAAAAACTCAAAGGCAAAGTAGCCGTCATTACGGGTGGAAATAGTGGAATTGGTTTGGCCACAGCCAAATTGTTTCAGGTTGAAGGAGCTAAGGTTATTATTACAGGAAGAAGGAAGGAGGCCGTGGAAGCGGCAGTAAAAGAAATTGGAGGAGCGAGTGCCGGTTTCGTATCGGATACAGGAAATCTCAATGACATAGTGGATTTGTATCAGCAGATACACAAGACTGTTGGAAAGATCGATGTTCTGTTCCTCAACGCAGGCATTGCGATCTTTGGCCCATTTGACACCATAGACGAAGCCACCTTCGATGCGATGGTGAATGTCAATTTCAAAGGCCTATTCTTCAATGTTCAAAAAGCTGCGCCTCTCCTGAATGAAGGAGCTTCGGTCATTATCAACTCTTCAATCGCCGACCAGAAAGGGTTTCCCAATACTAATATTTATGCTGCCACGAAAGCGGCCGTTCGGAGTCTGGCCAGAACCTTATCGACAGAACTGCTTGAGAGAAAAGTCCGAGTCAATTCTCTGGCACCTGGCCCAATTGATACACCCATCTTCGACAAAGTTGGAGTTCCCGCAGAAGCAGTTCCAGATATGAAAGAAAGTTTTGCAGGTCAAAACCCCATGAAACGAATGGGAAGCTCAGATGAGATTGCGAAAGCTGCGCTTTTTCTGGCATCGGATGATTCATCATATATTACGGGAATTGACCTCCCCGTCGATGGAGGCATGACTCAACTGTAAGTCACGATGACCATTCAGGCTCCCTTCGACTCTTTGGGGTATCGTTTTACAGAGAAGCTACAGGGAGGGAAGGAGAAGATCTCATGAGAAAGGTGAAATTCTATCGTTCACACTTTTTGGGAATGGTGGTTTTTCTCGGCCTTGTGTTTTCAGCCTTCCCTGCAACCGCTCTCGAGTCCGAACCTCACCCTCTGGATACGTTTCTCACAGCCATCCTAAATTTTCGTGAACCAACCGGCATCCGAGGCACGCTTCGATACATTGACAAAGAAGAACAAGGCATCTGGTTAAATTGGGAACAACGATCGGATGATCGCCCATTATTCCACACCGGCTGGAAATTGGTGCCAGAAGGTACAACATTATTAGTCTATCCGCAGGATCCTGCCCAATATCAGGAGTTGGAACCCATGGCAAAAGGCACACCCATTGAGATAGTCATTCAGTTTGACCAAAAAGGGCATCGACGCATTCTCTCTTTTCAGGACCTCTTGCAGCCTCGCAAAATACCACTGTAAATCCTGATCCCTGTACATATCATAATAATTGCCTTCATATTTTATTCAATTCGTGAGTGCCGCTTCACGATATTTCCCCTCCAGCGGTCCTCATGAAGACACGGCTCAGATCACGTTTGATAGCACCCCTCTCATCCTTTTCCTCATCTTCCCATGAGTCCACTCCATACCATTACTTTATGTTTACATTTCCATTCCTCAGATGATCTGTCTGTTCGCAATGAATGTTTTTTTTCTGGAGTACATGGCATACCAAGGGCGTGAGAATTTCTGCCATCTTCTCATGGCCTTTTGCATTTGTATGCCAATCTCTCGGCCAAAGGTAGAAAACTCTCGGATCTGAAACGGATTCAAACACGGGAGTGATGTCGGTAAATGTAATATGCATTTCCTCGGTTAAAGAGGCCAGTACTTGGTTAATATATTGCAATTCGACATGGTGAATTTGAGCCACATCCGGCACGAACATGACAACCAAATGGCTATTATTTTTTTGTGCTATGGCCTGAATCTTTTCAAGGAGCGTTTTAAGGATATGGAATGAGGAACGTGTTTGGGCCTGCTTAGCATTGCTCAATAATAAACGAGTCGACTGTTGGATCAATTCAGGCCTTCTCGCCTCCAATGTAGACAAAAAGTCGACTCTGACTAACTTGTTTTTTCGGCGGAGATAGTCTGCCTGGGCTTTGAGAAAGTTGAATACATAGGAAAAACGAAATATCCCTCCTTTGTGTCGCACTTCGGTTTGATATTCAGGGTCTGCTGGAATCGTCTCTTGTAGGGACCGAGGGATATCATTAAAAAAATAGGAGAGCACAATAATATCTGGTGAATAACGAATTCCAACATTTTTGAGATACACATAGTAATGATTGAGATCCCACTTTGGGACTCCGGCGTTAATCGTCTCAATTTCGACCCCTGTCATTTGCTTAAGAGTATGTTCCAGCTTCTTCAAAAACGTCTCTTCAAGAGAGACCCCCCAACCAAAAGTAAAAGAATCACCAATCCCCAAGATCCGAATAGTTCCCGAGTCTTTGCCCCATGTATGTTCCACATCATCTCGAACACCCTGTGAGTTCGTTTTCACCCACGAGCTTACAGGGCCTATACCTTCAAAATTTGGCGCCATGGTAAAACCAAGAAAATCTGAAGGCTCCTGCCAGGTCGTCGTGTCGACGAATGGCTTCGATAACGGGTGATCAACCATCCGAAGAATTCCTTCTCCAAGAATACCCGCAAATACCAAAGAAAAAATTAACAAAAGAGATTCCCTTCCCTGTCCTTTCACCATCAACAAACAAAAAATGGAAATCAACAGCCCGACTAGGGGAAACTCTATAGTTGCCGAACGAAACATGAAGTCTCGAAATTCCACCTTGATCCCACCAAAAAACACCACCAAAATGACATCCACCACAAACAACACGATGACACCAGCCAGGACATAGATTCCCAATATCCGGAGTTTTCTCATGGCTGTTTTGTGGAAATGATCCAATTGCTCTAGCAACCTGATTAGAGAGGTAAACGAGGGAATATCAATCGATGGAACATTCAACCTAAAGACGGCAGTTGAGCGCGAAAAAGCTGTGCAAGCAATTGATGTGCATAGGGAATGTAGAAATTGCGTGGTCACCTTTTGGGTGATGAGTCAATTTATACATTTCCTAGGTGCATCAAGGGGTTGTGCAGACTTGCGTGATCCAACTGCTGTTTTTAGGTTCAACTAGAGCAGGCAAGTATTCACACAACCGGGCCGGCAGGCATTCTTACTTTTTCTTCATATATGTCTTTTCAAGTGAAAGTATTCTCGCAACGATGTTCAGTCAGAAAGATAGAGACTGCCATGATTCAGCAAATCTAAGAGCAGCGAATCACGTTCTTCTGACTGCTCGCATAGATTAGAGAACGTTCGTTCGGCGCATAAAATTTTCACCAGATCAATCATGAGTTCACTGCATGTATACTGGCGTCCATGAACAAACAGCCAAAAGTTTTTCCCGTGTTCCTGAAACGCAAACCGGGGACCTTCATTCCTGATAAGTGTTCCTCCTGCAGCAAGATGTTGACGGCAGCTTCCAGACGATGTTCCTCCTGCGTCATCTCTTCATCCTGATATTTGGGAGAGGTCATATACCGGCCAAACCATTGAGCCAGGCTATCTTGATCTTCGACATACTGAGTTAAGATTTTTTGAACTTTCTTCACAGCCTCAGGAGTGATCTGTCCAGGATTGGCTTGAGGTACAAGATCAGGATCCGCATATCGAACCTCTTCACTGAGTTGTTCTCCAATGTACTCCGGAAAATCTAACAAAATATCCCGGTGAGACGGCGCTCGAAATCCCACCGAGCACGTCATGCAATCCTCTCCCACGGCAATTCCACTATGTCCTACACGCGGAGGCACATAGAGCAAATCGCCCGGCTCAAGTATCCAACGGTGTTCCGGTTCCCATTCAGTCAAAATCTTCACCGGAGTACCCGGACGCCGGGGGGATGATTCATCATAAAGTCCGCCGACTTCCCATTGACGATGGCCGCTGACCTGCACCAAAAACACATCATAGTTATCATAATGCGGCCCGACGCCACCCTTGTCGCCGGAATAACTGATCATCAAATCATCAACACGCCAACTGGGAATAAAATAAAATTGGGCAAGAAAATCAGCGGCGGCAGGCACCCAATGATCTACGGCCTGGACCAATAAGGTCCAATGGGATTTTGGTAAAGCGGAAAAAGTTGCATCGGCAAACGGCCCATGAGTGAGCTCCCATTGATCAGTCTCAGCCTTTTGAATGATCAGCCTTGATTCGACCTCCTCTTCACAAGCTAAGCCAGCCAATTCATCGGCCGCAATCGGCGGCTTAATCCCCGGCAAAGCCTGCCGAATTAACAAAGGCTTCTTCTGCCAATAGTCAGCCAGAAACGCTTCAAGCGAGAGATCTCCAAGAGGGATTGTCTTCATACGAAAGGAGAATTAACGGTATAGGGGACGGCCACACAACCCTTTTTGCGGTCATACCCGTGAAAACGGGAATCCATGGCTCTATTTTATTTTCTGGATATCCGCCTCCACGGGTATGACAAACAGCCAGAAACTTCATCAGAATTCCTTCACCATTTCGACATGAGGAATCCCATCTTCCAGAAAAACATCCGATACTCGGATAAACCCGTATTGTGCATAGAACGCTTGCAGATAATCTTGTGCAGAAATTCTTATAGACGTTTCAGGCCAACAACGAGAAGTTTCTTGAAGCGCCTGCCGTAACAATTGATGGCCAATCCCTTGTTTACGCGAACCAACTCTCACCACAAACCGCCCAAGATTGACCTCCGGATAACGCAGACCGGGAGATAGGATTCGCGTGTAGGCAATCAAATGACCCGACTCATTTAGTCCTGAAAGATGCCTGGTCTCCACATGTCGATCATGTTCATCCAATTCTCGATACGCACATCGTTGCTCAACCACAAAGACATCCACCCGCAACTGCAGAAAATCAAATAGCTGATCTAGTGATAATTGATGAAACTTTTCTATCTTCCACTCAATTCTTGACATAGATCTGAACCATGGTTCCGATCAGCCAACACTCTTTAGCCAGAACTGACGCGGATACGGAAATTCCGCATTGGCCTCATTAGAAAAACCACAAATTGATACTGCCAATGTATCCAATGCTTATTTGAAGGACCTACAACATTTCTCCTTGAACCTCATCAGACGCTCATTCACCAACGAACCTGATTCGACGCACCTGCCCCGCACTAATCGAAACATACAAGAGATCCCCATTGATGGGATCCATCTCGAGGTCAACCGGCATTTCAACACGATCCAAACCCAATGGGCTATCAACACCCGCAAAATCTTCTACTCTAACGAGCCGATGTTGATCATCCATCCATAACACCTTAATCCATTCCTCCCCATAATCTGCAAAAAAAAGTGCTCCCTGGTATCGTGGAGGAAACTGAACGCCAGTGTAAATTTCCACACCTGTTACCGTATGTCCCGTAAAACTGCCTCTGGAATGTCCGCTGAACCAGCCTTTCCTTGGTTTTGACCGATTCCAGCTGAGCAAGGGGAAGACTAAGTTTTCATCCTGACGGACATACTGGCAAAGTTGCCTTACGACTGAATGCTTGTTATAGGCCTTTACTTTCACTGGCCCTTCGAAACAGGGCCATCCGGCATTAGTCCCTGCACGAACTATTGTGATTTCTTCCCAATTTGTCCAACCAACATCCACAACGTAAAGCAGTGGGGGCGCATCTGGGGATTCCTGTAACGTAAAGCGAAATGGATTTCTGAATCCAAGCCCGAAAATACGCGACTTTGGGCTTTTCAGATCGCCATCATAAAATGGATTATCTGAACGTCCTAAGCCTGATTCTGAATCGATTCTCAACACCTTTCCTGCCAGGGAATTATATTGTTGGGCCCGTCGTGCCCCAGTACCTTGAGCGGACCCAAAGAGGAGGTCACACCCATCGCCTCGATCTCCAATATCCACGCCTTTCCAACTCGCCCCATCCCCAGCACTGACATAAACCGAACCATCTGATGCCACCTGCACAGCGCCAACACTATGGAATGAACTGCAATTCGGGATCCCATCTTCAGGCCCCACCCCGATCAGGATTTTTTCAGAATGTTTGACAGCCACATTTCCCTCTGCGGTATAGCGAACGAGTCGGCCAAAGGTAGCAACCGATGCCGATTGGGGAAGTTTGTGAGATTGGTAATGAACAGAATAGAGCAGATATACATAGGGAATATCCGGAAACTTTGGATGAACGGCCAAGCCCAGCAATCCGCTTTCTCCTGAAGTATTCACATCCGTGAGTGTGACGAATGGCTGGCTTAAACTTTCACCATTTTTAATAATCCGCACGACACCCTGTCGTTCAGCAACGAAAATGGTCCCATCTTCCGTAATAGCCAAGTCTGTCGGACCTATAAACCCATCGGCAACCAATTCATCAACAAACCTTCCTTTTAATGACGGCGGAGCCTCTGTGGTAACTACGGGATCAAAAAGAATAAAGGCAAGAACTCCCCCCAGCACAAACACCAGCCCAATCGATAAAAAGACCCTTAAGGTCCGGCGGCACCAATTTGGCCAAGCTTTTCTGGGCTTTTGGGGAAGCCTAAAGGATTTCATATTTCAGACTTTTTCGGAAACTTTTCCTTTACCTCTTGTTTTTCTTTCCTTGAGGGAGGGATTGTTTGCCTTTAACTATATACCTTGATCAGGTTTCGGCAGATGGATCATATTCATCCAGATCTGGATAGCAAGGATGTGTTCAAACACAAGGTTAAAAGGCTCTTTTAAGGAAGGCATGTAGCAAAATGTGGCATTCGGTTTCATTCTAACGCTGCACTTCAGTGGCAATGAGCGAAGCGTGAAGAAACGGATAGCCACGATATTCTTTCGGTTCATTTCCGCTTTATTAAGAATCGCATCGACATTCGCCAACCCGCATTCCATTTGGCCACGGGTTTCGCTAGGAAAAACAACTCGGATGCCTAGGAGCCTGTCGGACTTAGGAAGAATCGGCTGCAAAAGTGTCTAAGCGGTCCATATTTCGACAATCTCTTGGACCATAGCCCCACTATGGGCCGGCGAAATCGTCAAAATCTGCCCTCGCTTAGCCCATTTTTTTCTCTCGATTCCCTAAGTCCGACAGGCTCCTAGTTCCGCATTCGTATCTAGAACAGCAGAAATTTGGCCGGAACATCAAAGACGCTTCGTCCTACCCTCAACAATTTCAGCTTGATCCTGTTGTATTGGAGACCCCAATGGACCGGGTTGACAGATTTTCTTTTCATCATGAATCTCCATTGTAGTTTCAGATGGCCACAGGAGAAAAAACACAAAATTCTCCGCACCCTAACTTCGCGCTCTGTGGCTTGCCGAAGGGGAGCGTAGACAAATCCCAACCAGCGTATTGTTAGTAGGCAATTGTAAGTATTAGTGGCATATGATCGCTAAATTCTAGCCACTTGTTCGAGTCACCTACGTTTAAATAATTTTCGTTCTCTCTGAATAGGTTATTTGAAGAAAAGGCGTAATCAACGTGATACGGCTTTTCAAGTTTTCGTTGATGAAAGAGCGTGGGTCTGCTTTCTTTTCCTTGCTCCTCTTTATAGTACCGATGATAGATACTAAAAATACCAATTTCTTCTAGCTCTTTTACTACATCACTGTGGTTCCACCAGCGATCCCATTCATCCCAACATGTGTTGCTATTCAAGTCTCCACAAAGCAGCAAATCCTCTTTGGCCATATTGTCTTTGTGCAGTTGCACATATTTCCAAAGTTGTCCGATATAGCGAAAGTTTGGTGAATTTGCATACTTTGTCCATACTGCCAATAAGTTAAATGCATTATTCACTCTGCACGGCAGAAATGATTGCAAATTATCATCATCCCAACTCAGTCCTTGAATATTGGACCGAATAAATACGCCTAGTCCTTTATTTTTGTTTTCCCCGTGCCATAGATAGTCACCTGCCTCATTCCTGGTATGCTTTTGTTGATTGAGATGGGTTTTCGCACTCTTGAATGATCAAGAAATCTGCGTCGATATTTTCAAGTGTGTGATACTTTTTTCTAAAAGCACCATTACAATTCCATGAGAGGACCTTCATTTTTCCTCCTAATTCCATAGGTATTTTATGGCATTTGGCTTAATACATAAATTGCCAGGCGAACAACTAGAATTAGGCTGCCGAAATGCCGTGATATATTAGGATTGGAGTCTTATTAAATGTTGAATAAAAGATTGCAAAGTCTTGGGTACGTTGATCAACCCATGCACGTGCCTTCTTCCCCCAACGCAATTTTCCATCTCGCAACATCTGAACAAAGAGGCCATCACGGAGCTTAGGTTCAAATCAGATTCTTGTGGATGGCATTTCACCATCCACACGACGTACAACAAAATACCCTCATGTCCAGAGAATGGATACTCCATACTGCTCCATTCGAACGTCATGGGTGATTATCGTTAATTGTTCAGTTTGGGCTTGGGCAATGAGCATGCGATCAAATGGGTCATCATGGTAACGAGGCAGGTTTCCGGCAACAAGCCCATGCCTAATGGAGATCGGAAGGTGGTGAAAACGATTTGCTTTTAAGGCTTCCTCCAATTCATCGGGTGCTTTTAGCTTTCCCAAAGCCCGCTTGATGGAAATTTCCCATGCCGTTGCTGCACTGACAAATATAGAATTTTTTCCATCTTTGAGCGCCACGGCAACTTTGGTGGTGAGTGACTTAGAATCGCTCAACCACCAGAGCAAGACATGGGTATCTAATAAGAAGTTCACCCCGCCTCGCCTCGGAAAGCCCGAGAGAGATCCTCGGGGAGTTCATCGAAATCCTTGGCAATTTTGACTTTGCCTTTCCAGTACCCTGGTTTTCTCGCCTGTTGGTTAACCTGGTAGGGAATGAGCTTGGCCATTGGTCTTCCAGCTCGGGCAATAATCACTTCTTCCCCAGAAGCCGCTAAATCAAGTAATTGAGAGAGGTGCGTCTTGGCTTCATACACATTGACGGTTTTCATTGAAATGCTCCATTAGTTGGTCTAGTCTGACCAATTAATTATATCCCGACTGACATCCCCATACAAGAGAGAGAGGCTCGTCTATACTCTTCCCATAACATTTGCACGAACAAGCCATCGCGGAGCGTGGGTCAAACCAGGTGCTTTTTGGGGGCATGGGACGATCCGCATTGAATAATGATGAACGCAGATTTTCAGTCTCATGTCATATAACGACCCTTTCTTTCAGATCGATCCAAAGCCCAGGATGAGCTTTTTGGGAAGATATACGGATTGGCATGATATATGACCACTGACCTTTTCCCGCTCTCATGCTTCAATCTTACTCATTAAAGTTCGGCCCATGTTTATCCAAACCATAGGGGACCAAATTTTTCTTTGTGCAGTTCATTCCTGAATTTCCATTTCCTCCTCTTGACATTTACGTGTGATCTGCAAAAATCCTGGACCTGAGTTAGATGGCTTCAGATTGAAACCCCAAATGCGGGGAGACGGCTCCCACCCCTTACGGTCGTCCCCAATAAATGTCTGAAAGGAACCTATCCATGGAACATGTGAGAACCCATCTCTCAGATTTTCGGTATGAAATAGGAGTATGCATTCTCATGGTACTGGTTACTGGATGCCAATCGTTTGTCCAACCTATATACATCAAGAAAGTTCCAAAGGACCCGAATACAATCTTGAAAGAGCATGTCGTGATGTTTGACGAGGATGGCCACCCTGTGGACCCGACGGGGAACTATGAGTGCCAGCCAAAACCCAATCCTGAAGATCCTGCCTATTGTGAGGGCAAACATAGTGTGATGGTTAATTATCCCCGATTACAGAGAAAGGATTTTAAAAAACACGTTCTCAACATTATCGAATCGGCAAGGGCCGATGCAGAGGGGAAAAAGGTCCACAAGATACAACTGCTGTTTTTCGTCCATGGTGGCCTCAACACCCAGCTGGGATCTCTTGAGCGCATTGTGGGGGAAGGGCCGGATTCTACACGAATGAAGCACACGCGCTATAACATGATTATGGAAGAAACCCCCTATTATCCGATCTTTATTAATTGGCAGTCTTCTTTGGTAGCCAGCTACTTCGACCATTTGCTGTATGTCCGACAGGGAGAAAGATGGCCCTGGTATACTGGTTGGTTAACAGCCCCAGTGGTTTTAGCTGTGGATATCGGGCGGAGTATTTTTCGGGCTCCGTTAGTGTGGGGAAGCATGATTTATAACGATGCCAAGACCACCCCTGCGCTTACAGGCCTGTTAGGCAATGAGAACAATTTACCTGACGAAGTCGTCAAGGAATTACTCTGCCATGATGCGCAAGATCAGGAGTCCTGTTTCACGCAATTCGATTCAAACAAAGCCTATCCTACCTTTTCCAAGGCTTGCTGGAACGGAACCGGGAATCTTAAGCAGCCTTTAGGGAGTAACAAATTAATTATAGGAGTTGATGAACGGCGATGTCCGGAAATGAGCTGGAAGTTTTTTCAGTGGCTGGTCACGATCCCCACCAAATTGGCCATTAGCCCATTTTTGGATGCGTTTGGGAAAAGTGCATGGGATAACATGCTCCGAAGCATTCAATTACTCTATCAGGTTGACGAAGAATTTCATGTTGTCTCTCCTCCGAATACCCAGCCAGCCAAAATAGCCGATAGATCTCCAGAAGGCGGCTTATCAATATTTTTCAATGAATTACTGAAAGAAATCCACCACCACAAGGCGCAACCCAAAGAAGGGGAAAATGAAGAATGGGAAATTAAAGAATGGGAAATTACCTGGGTGGGTCATAGTGCGGGAACCATCATTATCAATGAAGCCATTCGACGATTTGGGTTGCCTAACACTCAAGACCAGGTGCTTCCCTTTAATACCATCGTCTATATGGCGGCCGCGTCAACCCTTCGTGATGTGCAAGCCAGTGTCTATCCCTATTTACAAAACCACCCTTCCACAGAATTCTATCAACTGATGCTTCATGAACAGGCGGAAGAAGGCGAAACCGTCTGGCAACCGTTTGACCTTCCCCCAAGAGGCTCGCTTCTTGTGTGGATTGATGATTTTTTGTCGAATCCTCTCACACACAAGGAACGAACGGCCGGGAAATATCAGAATTTCTTCGGGGATTACTATTCCATTCCCGAAAACATACGGGATCAAATTTACCTAAAAGTGTTCAGTCAGGGAGAAAAAGTTCGATCAGAGAATCCGCAAAAACATGGGGAATTTACAGACAGGTTCAGATTTTGGGATGCCAAGTGTTGGGCAACTGATTTCAGCCAGAGTCAAACCGATTGCGTATTCCCATGATCGCGGACGAAAGAAAGCTATGTCCACATTCACACACTTCCGGTCTTACCATACGCCTCAATGATCAACCGTCGTGCCGATTGGCTGGATTACGTATCGCGCAGCATATGCACGAAGAGGCCATCGCGGAGTTTGGGTTCAAACCAGGTACTCTTGGGGGGCATGACGCGATCCGCATCCGAGACGGCCATCAATTCTTCTACAGTTGTCGGATACAACCAGAAGGCGACAGCCCAGTCACGACTGTCCACCAATGCGGCAAGTTGTTCTGTACCGCGAATGCCGCCCACAAAATCTATCCGTGGATCTGACCGTTGGTCTTTGATCCCTAACAGTGGATCCAATACGCGCTCCGTTAATTCCGAAACGGCTAACGCACGAACCGGGTCCTGCTGACTGTTCAGCGACGG
>PVMK01143312.1_pt1 | contig 35513 bp, 33 predicted proteins | sample 1853481 | NCBI WGS metagenome assembly PVMK01 (sample SAMN08533507, study PRJNA380276) | Marine sediment metagenome, whole genome shotgun sequencing project. | reverse complement strand
GGCCTGCAAAATATTCTTGACGCCCGCTTCACGCATCTCGTCACGGACACTCAGGCGGGCGAAATGCTCAGGATCACTGAAGTTCTGGACGTGAACCATGACGATTTGTTTTACCCCGGACTCGTCCTGCACCTTTTTCAGGTCCTTGGGGAACATGTGATAGGCGCCGATGATCTTCATTTTCTCTGCCTCGGTGTTGCCGCCCCATGGGGCAAACTTGATATTCTTGCGGGTGATGCTCTCGACGAACAGAACGTCCGCATCCCTGGCCGCGTTTACGAGGCCTTCGGAAAAGTGACCGTCGCCGCCAAAGGTGAGGACGCGTCCGTCGGGCTTGGTGGTAAAGCGGTAGGCGTACGTATGCAGGAGGAACCCATGTTTAGTCGGGAAAGCCTCGACGCTCACATTGTCATCCTCGAAGATCTTTCGGCCCTTCGGATCCGTGAGCGGCCATACGGGAACGCCGATCGCCGTGGCGCCGTCAGCCTTTTGAATGGTCGAGCCCTGAAACATCTCGTTGCGGTCGATCCGCCAGGAGTCGTTGATATTGGCGATCATGACGTCAACACCTTGCGGTCCGTAGATCTTCTTATCAGCCCCGGGTCCGAACTTGTATGGGTTGGAGATGAAGGACGGCAGGCCGACGGTATGGTCCTCGTGCAGATGGGTGAGAAACATGTATTTGAGGTTTTGCAGCGCAAACACCGAGGCCAGATCGATAGCGCCCTGCGACAGCACAGATTTGCCTATCGCCCGCCACCAGCCGTCGCCACAGTCGATAAAGTAGGGATAGTCGTTGACGATTACCGCCAGCGCCGGGCCGAAGCGATAGGGGTTCGGGAGCGGGGAGCCGCTGCCCAGCACCAGCACCTTCGAGGGCTTGTTTGCCGGTGACCGGTTGATGGGGCCCCGATTATAAATGTTCGGCCAGTAGGCCGGTCCGGTATACGGCGTTTTCCAGTTCTTGGGTTTCACGAAGGGAACATTCAGGAAGTTCTGCTTGGTCGTCGCAGCGCCTTCGGCGAGTTTCTCCTCGTAAGTCTGCGCGAACGCCGCTGAGCAAAGGCAGACACCCACGACAGTACAGAACAAAGCGCGACGCGCGGTTGTTCCCAGGTTCGATCTGATTAAAGGTTTGCTCGTGAATGAAAAAAGCTTGCTATTCATGATGTATCCTCCTTCTTTTGTAATGTTGGATAGGAATTTTAACGCTGGTTTGTTGGGAAATGCAAAACTTTGGTACTTGTTCAGTACAGCTTCAACTACAATTCTTTGTTTTTCAATGTGTTATAATCAACCATCGATCACTTTCCGGTGGCCATGAAACTTAGGCTAACCCTGCTACTATCCTTGGCCTGGGCCTGCTTTACGATCTCGAAACCGCTTCCTGTCTGGGCGGTATGCTGACCCCACTGGTAAAAGCCTATGGCGGCAAATACTACGATTGAAGCAATTCCAAAGAATTTGAATTTTCCTTTCATGATCTCAGGTCTCCTTTCTTAACTCATTGCGGTATGTCGGTGACTTTGGTGTTATGTCCCACAAGTAATTTACGAAATACGGATTGAGTTTATTAATGTTAATTCGTTTTATTTTAGGTGTCAGGAATAAGTAGGTTTCGGGTGTCAGGTGTCAGATAAAAGATGACAGAAGTCAGATGCCAGAATGCAGAATCAGTCTGCGCTTTGTCTTCTGTCATCTGACTTCTGTTCTCTGTCCTCTATATCTTCCTGACACCTGAACACTGACACCTGACACCATAGACATTGTGTTGTTTAAAGAACTCAATAGAACTAAAATATGCCACGCGACTTTGGTAATTTATTTGTGGGACACGACGCTATTATTACCTTCGGCCATGCACGACGTAGATCATCGAACTACATGCCTGACAGCCCTGCGGTGGTGTCGGCGATGGACACCAGCAGCGGAAGTCGGAGACATGGGCCGTCCAATGGGATCGATGAACATGATGACGGTCTCTCCCGCGTTCGGGAGTTTTCCCTCGAGCACCTTGATCGGGAAAACCATGTCGTTTCCGCTTACCAGAGGTCTTTTGCTCAGGGTTACGACAACTTCGGTAACCTCACCTTTGGCATTTATGAGCGAAACAGCGGCATTGGGGGGATCGTCTGCAAAGGAGTTTTCCCCCTCGGTGACCAGTTTCATGAACGCATCTCGATTCATGTGGCCGGCGGTTCGCACGGGTCGATCACAGAAAAAAATGATGTTCGGATTTGCCTCTTTTAGCGTCAGCCGGCTGCCATCGAAGGTCATGGCCTTGGCGTCCTGGACGAACAGCATGTCACAGGTGTCGTCCTCGGCATAGGCTGAAAGGGAGAAGATCCCAACCAAAAAAACAAAAATTAAAGTGGTTCTCATTTTTAATACCTCCGGGTCTGGTTTTTGGAATTTGCCACAATACACCTGCGGATGATGCCCCAACTGATAGAAGACCTTGAAATCACATTTGATGATGGAATTGCTCCTGAAACCCTAATTCTGTAGACTTTTAGCTTGTCAACCAAGGGCGCGCTGTATACCTTCAAGCAAGGCTTGATCCTCAAAGGGTTTCTTTAGAAATTCTATTGCACCGGCTTCCAAGGCCTTGCGGCTTGCCTGGCTATCTTCATGGGCCGTAATAAATATGATGGGCATATCCGAACCGGAGTCGCTCAGGTATTTCTGCAGTTCCAGACCGTTCATTCCCGGCATGCGCACATCGAGAACAAGCACTCCCGCGCTCTGGTAATGCCCTGAATCAATGAACTCCCGGGCTGAACCAAATGTTTTTGCTTTGTATCCGGAGGCTTTGATCAGTCTCTTCAAGGCTCGGCGAACAGACGCATCGTCATCTACGATAAATATGGTGATATCTTTTTGATCCAATAGGGGGCTCTATCCATTTTAAATAGGGTTATACGGCTGAATTATGAAACGCTCAATTTAGGTACAAATAAAAACTGTTGTTTTGTGGGCTTTTAAAAGGGAAGATAACGTTGTGGGAATATCGGGTCAATTGGACCTTAACCCAAAGGATATAGGACTTTGGTCCAATGTTTGCGGTCATTCGTTTGTTTTATGTGGCATATTTCAAAAAATATAATCCAGCTTCAGCTGGCGCAGTTTTAGTGGCTTCCGGAGTGAAAATAGATTAGACCTTTACTTGAACAATAAAATTAGATATTTTTGTTTTACGCAACAACGTTTATGAGGACGTTTTATGCTAATTTTAAAGCTTGACCATGACGATGAAAGCAGTGAAATCGAATTTGAACTGCGTTATCTTAAATCTTTGACAACAAAAGAAAGATTTCTTTTAATGATAAGGAAATCTGAGGAAATGAAAAAATTGATGAGGAATCGTGGACACGGAAAATCTTCTGAAATCATTAAAAGAGCATAAAGTTAAATTTGTAATCATCGGTGCTACCGCTTTTCCGGTTCATGGCTATTCACGTGCGACTTTGGATATCGATATATTTATCAGGCCGGAAAGATCCAATGCCGAAAAAACATTGGTGGCGCTGAAAAATTTTGGTTATAACGTCAAAGATGTGACAGTTGACGAGCTTTTAACTAAAAAAATATTGATCCGTCAATATCTGGTTGAAACAGATATTCATCCCTATGTGAAGGGGGTTTCTTTTGATGAAGTTTGGAAAAACAAGGTGAAGTCAAAATTCGGTGATACATTTACCTGGTTTGCGTCTCTTGAAGATCTGATTAAGATGAAAAAAGCCGCTGGACGACCCAAAGATATAGAGGATCTAAAATACCTCCTCAAGTTAAAAGCGTAGATATCGTCCCCCTATTAAGGAGAGCCCGTTGCCGGTTTCACCCCTGCCTTTTCAGACATCCGAACCAGATCCGCCAGAGAATCCGCCTGCATTTTTTGCATCACCCGGGCACGGTGCACCTTGATCGTCTTTTCGCTGATCCCCAGATCAAAGGCAATCTGCTTATTCAACATGCCGGTGACCACCAGGGCAAATACCTCGCGTTCCCGTGGTGTCAGAGATTCGACTCGCTCCTGGATCTCTCTTAATTCGGCCAGCTTTTCCTTTGCCAGTCTGTCTTTTTGGATGGCAAGATTTACGGCATCGAGCAGGTCCTGTTCTTCGAAAGGTTTTTCAAGAAAATCCACGGCTCCGGCCTTTATCGCCTGAACGCTCATGGAAATGTTGCCGTGACCTGTGATAAAAACAATGGATAGGGTACGTTGCGCTTTGGCAAGCTCCGCTTGCAGGTCAAGTCCGCTCAACCCGGGCATTCTGACATCCAGAATTAGACAGGCCGGACCATGATATGAGTCGCGTTTTAGAAACTCAATTGCAGAAGAAAAAGTTTCAACCTTGAGTCCCACCGATATAATCAACCTTTCCAGCGATTTGCGGACGGATTCATCGTCGTCAACGATGAAGACTATTGGATCTGGTTCCATTTTCATCTGGTCCTATTTTTTGGTGTGCGCCGCTTTGAGCAATTGGGTCGAATCCGCTTAATGAAATCCGAAATTCGAATCCCGAAACTCGAAACAAATCCGAAATTCGAATTCTCAAATGTTCCAAACACCAACCTGGATAAACCCGAGATCAGAAACCCGGGATCGCTATAAAGGATTACCTGCTTTTTAGCAATATGACGCCGAATATGTTCATCAAATATTGCTTTGAATTTGGAATTTCTGTCATTTGATTTTGTTTCGGCCAATTTTATTAAATCAGGCGAAATTCGGATTTCGAATTTTTTTACGATTTATCGTAAGTCGGTACCGTAAAAGAAACTGTTGCACCTTGATCGGGGTTATTCTCGGCCCAAAGTTGACCGCCATGAGCTTCGATGATCGATCTGCAAATGGACAGACCCATGCCCATGCCTTCGGGTTTGGTCGTAAAGAAGGCTTCAAAAATGCTGGCGATATGGGCTTGATCGATCCCGGTCCCCTGGTCTCGCACGGATATCCTAACGGCGTTCTCATTGTGTTTTGCGGTCAATATTCGTAATTGCCGAGACTGACGGTCGAGTTCTGCCATGGCTTCAGTGCCGTTGAGAATCAGATTCAAAACCACCTGTTCCAGGTGAATGGCATCTCCCTGTACATGCGGCAGACCATCTGCCAGATCCAGAACCAATGCTACATCTTTGCTAAACGCTTCACGATTTACGAGTTCGGCAACTTCCCGAACAATCTCGTTGAGATCCAGTGATATGAATTCCAGATCCTTTTTTCTCATTAATGCACGCAGTCTTTTAATCATATCGGCTGCGCGTCTGTCGTCATGTATGATATCATTTAAAATCTCGTTCACTTCATCCGGATCAGTCATATCCCCGCTGAGAAATCTGCGGGCCGCCTGGGCATTGCTGAGGATTGCGGTTAGCGGTTGGTTGAGTTCGTGTGCCAGTGATGCGCTGAGTTCGCCCAGTGTGGCAATGCGGGAAACATGGGCCAGTTCCGCCCGATGCTTTTGGGCATCCAGCTCTGCTTGTTTGCGTGCGGTAATGTCGCGGTTGCTGGCGCGAAGCCCCAGGAGAGCGCCTTGAGGGTCTGTTACGGGCTGACACGCATGTTCGATCCAGCGAATCTGCCCGTCTTTTCTCTGAATCCGGAATTGAATCTCTTCAGGTTTTAACGTTTTCTCGGCTTTAAGCTTATGTGCATCCCAACTCTTTTTATCCTCAGGCACAATAATCTCGCGAAAGAGTGTCGGATTTTCTTTGAAATCCCGTACACTGTAGCCACTGATGCGGTCACAGGATGGTGAGACGTATTCCAAGGAGCCATCAATATTGGACCAGTACTCCCAGTCATAGGTAAAATCAGCAACCGTCCGATATCTCAGTTCAGCCGTTTTTAAATCCTCCTCCGCATGTTTGCGCTCCTCGATCTCAGAATTTAATTGCCGGTTGGATGCCGCCAATTCTGCTGTGCGCTCTTCGACCCTGCGTTCCAGTTCATCGTGTGATACCATGATCGTCTTTAAGTTATTGATCATCTGGTCAAAGGATCTGGATAATTGCCCAATTTCATCACTCCGATCGGTCTTCAAACGGAATTCAAGGTTTCCGGAACTGATCATTTCAGTGCCCCGCATCAGGTCTTTAATCGGCGATGTGATACTCCTGCTGATTAAAAACTCGATAAGGAGCGCTAAGAGGGCCGCAGTCATGATCAATGTTATGCTGATCCAATTTGTGTACTTTTGTATGGAAAAGAGCTCATCTGTTATCTGTTTTTTGAGTTGCGTTGCATTCGAAAGCACTTTCTGTGATTTTAGCAGCAGCCTGCTTTGCAAACGGCTTTGCTTTTGTTTGAGGAGCTTGCTTTCGAAAATGTCTTTTGCAGACGAGTGGCTTGAAACGAGATCCGAAAAAACAGTACCAATGAACTTTAGGTCTTCAAGTATTTCAATGAGCAGGAATTCATTATCGGGATCATGGAAATTTACTTCTTCTAAAAGGCGACCAAGCGCCTTATGCCTGATTTGCCATTGGATTTTCGGCCGATCCTCATGATACAGCAGAAATTCATCGCCGACTATATTGAGCTCAAATACACCTTGCTGGATGGTATCTACAAGCTTAAGATTTATGCCTGTAATGTGCATCTGTTTAAATGAGGTGTATATGATTGCGCCGGCGAGGATGACGATAAAAGCAGAGAATAGATAGCCGATTCGCAGCTTTGTACTGATTCTCATTTCATAACTCCTAATGGGTGATACTTACGGCATCAGGATTTACAGATTCTAAGGCGCCAAAATAAATTTGATCCAAATAGTTGGGAACCTTTTTTGTGTCGGTATACTGGTTCTCGATATGCCATCTTGCCTCGTCTTCCATTGCCAAAAGCAGCGTCTTCTCAAGGCTGAGTTTGTATTCAATTTGGGGCAGCATCCGCTCGAAAAGTTTCTCATCTAGGCTTCCCTTTGCAATGATGATTTCCTGCGCCTTTTGGATATCATCCAAATAAAATAGCTCCGCCTTTCTGACCGCCCGCAAAAATCGTTCTAAAACTTTCGCATGCTGCCTGACATAGGTATCCTTGCAGGCGACAATCCAAAACACATTCTGTTTGTCCTGAATCGGCCAGCTGATCCAATTGTCGCCGAGTTCGGCTTTAATTCTGCTGTTCATCGGTTCGCGGAACACGATTGCATCCGCGGTACCCTCCAGAATAGATTTTTCAATACCGGGAGGAAAAAAGTTCAATATTTCAATGTCTTTTAACGACAATTCGTAATTGACAAGAAACCTGTCCAGGCTGAATTCAAGCTGAGATTCCTTTATGAGAGCCACCCGTTTCCCTTTCATATCAGCCGGTTCTAAAATACCGCTGTCCTTTCTGGCAATCAGCTCCAGTACATCAACCTGCGCAATGGAGGCAATAATCTTCATTCGGCTGCCTTCCAAGTTCTGTTTTACAAATGGAAATTCAGCGCCGATTGCGATATCGGCATCGTCGGATTGAAGTGCATTGAGACTTGCGACGCCATGCGGGAAAGATTTATAGGTCATATCGAGTCCCTGTTCTTTGAAAAAATCCTGTTCTCTCGCCAGCAGGATGAGTGCCAAAAAAAGCGGATAGTCGGGCTTGGGTAGACCTAATGTGATTTTTTTGAAAGATTCGGGCGGCTGCTCTTCGCCTTCGTTTGAACATGCTCCGAAATTGATAAAAAAGAGGATTAAAAGGAGGCAAATCGCTTTTAGAAAGTACAACCTTGACAAGAGAACCCACTTAATTTTTTGATTACAATTGAATCTCATTTGACCACCTATAAGCCATAGGTTGTGTTTGAAAATCAAAGTTAGAACATGAGGATCGCCATAATTATCAAATCGTCTAATTGCATAATGCATATGCGAATCTTCAATATTTTTCAAGTGCCCCAATTAGAGATGTCGTGCCTGATGGTGAAATCTGGGAGGACTGAAAATTTGTTAGATGTGCTGACGTCATATGAAATTTTGGGATTTTGTAGATTGGGTTTAAATCGGAGAAAATTTTACAGAACCAAAAATTGGTATATCTTGCCAGAAAACCAAATATCAGCCAGGTTTTGATTTTAATTGAGAGTATTTCAACTTCACCAATATTGCAGATATGCTAATTTGGCAAGAAAAAACCCCGACGCAATGCCGGGGCCATTTATGCTTTTTCGAGAGTAATTTTTCTAAGATTTGCTGACGTAAGGTGCAAAATACTGAAATTACGGGTACATAGCCGTAAACCCATCATTCAGCTGTTTTTCACATTGCATTAGGAAATCTAAAAATCATTATACTCAGCAGGCATCTAATGCATCCGCCAATTTTTGAATACCATCCAGGTCAAAGTCTTCAGCCAATTGAACAATCTGTTTGCTGAGCGGCACACAGGAATCCGAATGCGTCTTAATTTCCTCTGCGATGGCATTCAGCGTTGTGACATCTCCCATATCCGCGGCATCGCGGATGCGTATGGCAATATCCCGAGCCAATTCAGCCGGGATAGCAGAAATCTCTTCGTCGGATAGTTTAGAAATTTTTTCTTCAGCTGATATGCCAAGAGTCTGAACCGATTCAAGCGCTTTTTTAAGGGCATTTTCAAGCTTTGAGAATTTCAATTTCAACTCCCTGGCTGGAGGAGTTTTCTTTCCAACTCCCTTGACGAGTTTCTCCAGATTCACGGAGGCCGCTTGCAGGTCTGTGGCGGCAAGATTACCGGCCAATCCTTTAAGGTTATGAATCAGGCTGTGGGCTTGCTTCAGATCCTTTGAATCCAACGCCTTATGGATTTCAGCGGCTACCTGTGTGTATTTGGCACCAAAATCGAGCAGCAGCTTTCTGTAAAGACTTTTGTTTCCCCGCAATCGCTTTAATCCATCTGCCAGATCAAATCCCGGCAAAGATTTCGGAAGCTCCGCTTCGATCGAAACCACTTTGTCCTCTTCAGAAGGCTGGACCGAAACAACCGGTTTCTGCGCAGTCGCCCGTTTTTCACTTGGCTGGATCCATTTCTGCAAAGTGGCAAAAAGCTGATCCGGATCGATGGGTTTGGTGACATGACCGTTCATGCCGGCCTGCAAACTTTTATCCTCATCACCGGCCATCGCATGCGCCGTCATAGCGATAATCGGAATGTTTTTGATTTTGGATTTTGGATCTCGGATTTTGGATTTTAAATCGGAGTTCTCTCCAATTTTATTCTCCATTCCGCATTCCGCATTCCGCATTCCACCTTCCCACTCGCGTATTTTGCGAGTGGCGGTATACCCATCCATCACCGGCATCTGAACATCCATGAGAACCGCGTCATAATTGCTTTCCTTTACGGCATTGACTGCCTCCTGACCGTTATTGGCCAGGGTGACATTTAGACCGGCGCCCTCAAGAATTTCCTTGGCCACCTGCTGGTTGATTTCATTATCCTCTACTAACAGTACCTGTGCCCCCTGAATATTTTTGAATGCCTCGGCTTCTTGTTCTTGTCTCTGCACTATCCGTGAAGTTTCCGGCACCGCTTCTCCAAAAGCCTGCATGATGGTGTCAAAAAGCATCGAAGGGTTGACCGGTTTAAGGAGAAAGCCCTCGAGTCCCACCTCCTCTGCTTGCTGCATGACCTCTTCCCGGCCGTAGGCGGTCACCAGAACGATGGCTGGAATTTTGCTCAAACCCGTATGTTTTTTAATCTGCTTCGATGCCTCAATCCCGTCCATACCCGGCATCTTCCAATCCATGATTACCAGCTCAAATGGTTTGTCTTTACTGACGGCTTCAAGTTCTGTGATTCCCTCTGGTCCGGATGCGGCCATGGTGACCTCGAAAGTAAAAGATTCCAACATCTCATGTAAAATATCCCTTGAGGTGGCGTTGTCATCCACCACCAAAACCTTCATACCCCGCAGATCCGGTGAAGGCTTAAAACGCTTTTTGACTTTCTCTTTTCCCAGACCAAAACTGGCGGTAAAACTGAAAGTACTGCCCTGGCCGGGGTTGCTTTCCACCCAGATTTCCCCGCCCATCATCTCTGCCAGCCGTTTGCTGATCGCCAGTCCCAATCCAGTGCCGGCATATTTTCGGGTCGTAGAGGAATCCGCCTGCGCAAACGGTTGAAACAGCTTGGCGGCTTGTTCCGCAGTCATGCCAATGCCCGTATCACGGACAGAAAATTTTAAGGTGAGTTGCGCGCCGTCTTTTTTGATTAGTTCGGTGTAGACTACAATCTCTCCAGTATCTGTAAATTTGACGGACTTGTTTGATAAATTACTGAGAATTTGCCCAAGGCGCAGGGGATCACCGACAAGCGCCGTCGGAACTGCTGGATCGGTCTTAAAAAGCAGTTCCAGCCCCTTTTCCTGGGTCTTGATGCCAACCAGCGTCGAAATGTTGTCGAGGGTATCCTCCAGTTGGAAGTCCACGGACTCCATGTCCAATTTGCCGGCTTCGATCTTTGAAAAGTCCAGGATATCGTTGATGATACCTAAAAGGGACTTGGCGGAAATATCTACCTTTTTCAGATAGTCGTATTGCTTAGGAGTAAGATCGGTTTTCAAAGCCAAATGAGCCATTCCAATGATGGCATTCATGGGGGTGCGGATTTCATGGCTCATGTTTGCCAGAAAATCGCTTTTGGTTTTAGTGGCATCTTCAGCTTCATTTCTAGCCTCATCAAGATCTTCCATCATATTTAGCATGGCTCGACGCGTACCGGCCAATTCATTGACACGATCTTTGAGCGACTCCTCCACCTTCTTGCGCTCAGTGATGTCATGAGCCACACCCCCAACGCCGACTACTTTCTCTTGCTCAATAAATATGGGGACATTGTTGAGTTGGAGAAGTCTGGTGCCACCATTTTTTTCATAAACCTCAACTTCGTAAGAGGGTTGCGGTTTCCCATTGAGAGTCAGATTAAGATGATTTTTGCCTGAATCGTTGATCGGATTGTCGGTTAGAATCTGATCAAAGGATTTCAAAGTTTCATCTTGGTTAAATCCTAAAACATCGTCAACTGAAGGGCTCAAATAAGTGAACACACCCTTGTGATCAAGCAAATAGAAAAAGTGTTCCTTTTTTAAACCTTCGACAATGGTTCTAAACTTTTCTTCCGCTTCCTTTAAAGCTTCCTGATCCCGCCTTCGTTTTACTTTCACCTTAGCGAGTGTCAATGAACCCATTGCCATGATAATCAAAATAAAAAAATAAATTATCAGCGAGCTTTTCAATCTGGCCAGTGGCCTGGCCTCAACGATTGCCTTCGGTAAAAAGGATACAATTATCCAATGATATGCACTGTTATCGATTTTCTTTGCACTTGATGTAAACGCTTTTTCTGTACCGGTGCTGATTTTCCAGCCCTCAAGTAATGGAGACACCATTATAAATGTGAATATTCCGTCCGAAAGCTGAAATTGCCCAAATTCGGCAGTTAAAATCCGCTTCCAGGCTTGGGGATATAAATTTTTAAAGACCTTATTTTTGCGATTTTCAAACATAAAGCCCCATTCGTCTTCAGAACTTGGTCCGAGCAGCCAGTAACCATCAGAGTTGAGAAGCATTACGCTACCGGCTGTATTTGCAGAGGCTTTTTTGAGTTTGTCGATTAAAATCTTGCCGAAATAATTCAATATGACTATACCTCTCTTATTGCCTTCCTGATCGTAAACAGAGGTCCCAAGGCGGATCATCGGCTTGAGTGGTGTTTCAATTTCGCCTCGTTCAATGTTGAGATCCAGCGCTGAAACAAATATTTGGCCTTTCTTCAATCGGTATGTATCTTTAAAGTAATACCTCCCGCCCTTATTCTGGAGTTTGTCTTTAGGAACGATAATTGGCAGTCCCTTATTATAATTAACGCGTACGACCTCCATCCCACTTTGATCCAAGAAGCGAATCTGATCATAAATTGCCATTCGTTGGGAAGCGGATATGAATTCTTTTCCCAAACGCACACGAGACAGGGCAGTGTTATTTTCAAATAGTTCATCGTATTCGTTTGACTCTGCCAATACCAGCAAATGCGAAAATATTGAGTTAAAATCATTGCCAATAATGTCCTTGTGTAGCTCAATGGTCTGTTTTTCATTAGATTTAAAGATTGTTACTTCAGATTTCAAATCCAGATAGTAAATTAAAACGATTATGCCAGTCAGGATTAGGAGGGCTGGAAGAAAAAGAAGGAAAGCCTTCTTAATGATTTCATATCGATTCAAAATATTTTTTGGATTTTTGTTAAACGGCATTTAACAATTCCTTAAAGCCTGAAATAGGAAAATGTCTATTTCCCGATGAGACCAATCAATGAACAATCTTATACTTTTCCGGCTGACCTAATCCTTGCAGCATTTCGTTGATTTCGCTTTTAAGTTCAATCATCCGTTCTTCACGTCCCACAGCCAATTTGCTAAATCGCTCCAGCTCAGCAATGTTTTCGTGAAGCTTTTCTTCTCCGCGCTTTCGTTCAGTAATATCAATGGCAAATATTGCCACCCCGGTAACTTCGCCAGTTTTCGCTTGAATGGGAAAGTAACTGCTATGAAAAATTCTCCCGTTGCGCGTATCTTCAAAATCTATTGGGGTACCGCTGCGCAAAACTTTACCAAACCCGGCCTTCCGAGTCTTCTGAATTTCTGATGGCAAAAGATCGAATAGGTTGGTTCCCTTTAATTGTACGGGAGTCATTTGAAGTCTGCTCGCTGCCGTCTCATTACCCGCCAGGACAATCCCCTTGTTATCTAACAACAGAAGTGACTCTTGCGTGGCATCAAGTAATGCCCGTGCAGCCGCTCTGCTTTCTACCAGTGCTTCCTCAGTTCTTTTACGTTCGGCAACTTCTTTACTTAACGCTCTGTTCCATCTGATAATTAGAATAAAGAAAGCGCCACCAACCAACGCAATTGCACCGACTATCTGGAAGATTAGCGTCCAGTTGGTTTTTCGCTCAAAACGAACATTGATCCAGCGGTTGTGAATTGTCGTTTTTTCGGGAGCGGGTATGGATTCTATGCTTTTATTCAGAATGTTGACCAGCTCCCGCCAGTCCTTTCGCACGGCAAAGGCGAGTTCATACTTGTACGGTGTCGTCATTGCAACCTTGAGGTTGGTCAGCCCCAGTTTCTGGGTCGTGTAGGTGATAGATGCCAGGTTGCCTACAAATGCATCTACCTTTCGCTTGGATACAGCCTGCAACGCCCCATCAATATCCTTTGCCAGATAAAACTCACGATCCGGATGATCCCGTTGCAGCAGTTCCTGGGTAACATAGCCTTCGACCACCGCGACTTTCCCGTTTTTAAAATCCTGAACCCCACTGACGAATGGGGCATCTTGCCGTGTTAAAATTACCGTTGGAAAACTGATGTACGGTTCGGAGAAGAGCAGAAATTTCGATCGTTCCGGTGTCTTGGCAACACATGGCAGAACATCAATTTCTCCCGCCCTGGCTTTGTTCATGACCTCGGGCCAGCTGAGATTCGGGACAGGCGCCATTTGGATGTTCAATTGTTTGTTTAAACGACGGACATAATCAGAGGCAATGCCTGAATAAACTTTGGTCGCGTCAAAAAATTCAAATGGCGGCCAGGTCGGATCCACACCGAGGCGGATATCTTTGTGCTCAGCCAGCCATGCTTTTTCTTCAGGTGTTAAAACCAATTGCTTCTGCTTTTCCTCGCCGATATCGATCTGAATCCACCTATGCCTGATAGTGCGATGTTCATCCTGTGTTAAGGAATTCAGGGCCTTATTGAGTACCGTAACCAGCTCCGGCCAATCCTTGCGTACCCCGAATTTAAATGCGTCCTCCGCCATATCGGCCGATGCAGCTACTTTAAGATTAACGATACTATGTTCCTGCATTAAATAACTGTTCACCGCCAGGTTACCGATAAAAGCATCGGCTTTGCCAACCGACACAGCTTTTAGACCTTCCAAGGAAGTACCAACCACATATGACTTTATGGAAGGATACTCTTTGATCAATATTTTGTGACTCCTGTATCCTTTAACTACCGCTACCTTGTTGCCTGCAAAATCTCCAAGATTACCTACAGCTGGATAGTCACGTCGGGTCATTATTACCTCGGGGAAAGATATGTAAGGTTTGCTAAAGCTCAAAAAGGCTTCACGTTCTGGGGTGCTGGTTATCATGGGGATTACATCGATCGTGCGGTTTTTAGCCCCTTCCACTGCCTGATCCCACGTGAGGTCCGGGATAACCTTCATGGATATCCCAAGTCGCTTTTCGAGTAACCTGACATATTCGGAAGCAATGCCCATGTGGCTTCCGTTTTCACCGACGAAATCAAACGGCGGGTAGTCCGGATCCACACCAATACGGATGTTTTTATGATCTGCCAACCAGGCTTTTTCCTCTTCGGTCAGCCCTGCTGAAATCTGTTGAGGGGTGATCAGATTTGCAATCGCTTGAAGATCCAAACTGTAAAGTTTTAGCTGCTGGTTTAAGGCCTTGGAGAACAGTCTAAAATTCAACGATTGTTCATCCAACGACAGAACCGGGGAAAATTTTTCCAAATTGGCTCTCGTAATGCCGACCATCGGAGATTCGAACTGCAGCCTCTCATTGGCAAAATCTATTCCGTTCAGGTAATCATACAGCAGAACCGCTGCCCAGGCCCCATCCAGGAAATGTCCTCCAACGCTGACATGCATGCGACCACTTAGAATTGCTTCCTGCGCAGCCTTATCCCAGTCCACGCCACCGACAACTATTTTTTCCTCCAGGCCGAGTTCCTTAATTGCTTTTAGCACGCCAAGCGCCATATTATCATTGGCGCACCAAACAATATTCACATCGGACTGGGTTTTGTAATAGGATAGAAATATTTCTTGTGCCTTTATCTGATTCCAATTTCCCGCAACAATTTTGAAAGAATTCACCTCCTTTAGATGTTTCATAAAGCTCCTGAGACCCCTGATTCGGGCTATGGAGGATTCATCTTTGGGATTACCTTCTAAGGCCAGAACATTAAACCGCTCGATACCACTTTGCCTGGCCTCGTTAATCAGCTGCTGAATAAGAACAGAGCCGGTCTTTTCATCATCGGGAAGCACACTGCCGATCCAATACGCGTACTTGGTTCGCGGTAAAAGGTCGGCTTGAGGTAATTGTGAGTTAATCAGTATGGAGGGGACACTGTTTTTTTCTGCAATTCGAAGAATTCGCTCACCGGTGTTCTGATAGGTTGAAAATATGATACCATCGATTCCACTCCGGACAGTTTTTCGTACCTGTGCAATCATTTTATCCGGGTCATCATTTGCATTGTAAACCCGAAGTTTCATGCCCAGGTCATTAGCGGCCTCCTCGGTGAAGAGAACAGCTTTCTTCCAGAAAGGATCTTCGCGTGGAATAAAAATGGCAATCTCGAGGGGTTTGCCGTAAAGGAGCGAAGGAGAAAAAATGCCGATCAGAAAGGAAAATACGATCACGGATACACAAAATAAAATTCTCGTAGAGCCATTATTAAAAACAATGGTTTTAATGTACGTCACTATTATTATCTCCTAGACGTTTTCTAAAAGCAGGCTGGTTGAAGTTTCTCTTGGCTGGTCAATCTCAATGCGAAATGAACCTATTTTTTACCTATCGCACCGGATTCATTGGATATCAATTAACCTAAAAAACTGAAATAAGCAAATTATATCCAAAATACCGCATCCACCGTCCGACTGATTTAATACAATAAAAATTACGATGACCACTAAATTCGAAGATTTATCAATTTGTGCAAAAAGGGTGGGTTTCGTTCCCTAATGCCATAAAAAAGGCCGGTCCTAAAATTGTGGGTTTGATCAGGACATCGCAACCCTCAATCAAATTTAACTAGCTTGTTTTAGGACGACTTCAATATTCCCTCTTTTTGTTTTGAGCAAAAGCTTTAGCTTGCTTGAAGCCACATTAATTTTAAGGCAGTATAAAGGAAGCAATGGATTGCCAGATAAATCCTAAGACAAATAGAATCGTCGCCAGGTAGAGCAGGTTGGCGAGGTATTTTCCGGCCGAACCTGGGCTACGATCTGATTTTTGTTTCGATGTTGAGCCGCTATCGGCTGAAACCATTAGATCTCCTCTGCAAAATTACTTCTTGGGTTGGAATAAATTTAGGGCGCTTTTCCTGAATTGTACCATTTTTGTCAGTGCCTGCCCGCAGGGGCAAAAAAACCGGCACCAAAAAGTCGACATAAAAAAGGAGCCGATCAGCGCCAGCGGCAATATGAACCACTGGATACCGGTGCCGTTCAACGAAAACATCATGGCAAAAGGTTCAAAAGAACCCAAGGCCGGATGTTTTGACAGGAAAATAACCATCAAAGATAACCATAACAGGAAATTAACAATGGACCGGGCGCGCTTTAACAGGGCGCGCGATGGGTTCAGCTTCATTCCGCTGATTTTTTGCAAAAGATATTCAATCCCGTAAAATGGGCAAACTCGGTAGCAATAAACATTTTTGCCTAAAAAGATAACGCTCAGTACCGTTCCCACCACCAGAATCCACCAGATGAGGTGATCTTTAATACCGGGAATATAGCCCAGGGCCAAACCGGCAATATTGCCCACTGATATGGCCGCATTCAGATAAAAACCGACAATTACAATAGTTGCCACCATATAAATGTATTTCCATGGCTTTTGTTTGTAGATTTGGGGGACAAAGGCCAGGACAAATAAAGCCAGAATCAAGATTTCATCCAGCCCGAATTTCCAGGGCACTTTCTTCCACTTGGGTTGCAGCTTAAATTTTTCAACTGCAGCCAGATGAGCGCCGTTGCGGATAGCTTGGGCAGCGGCCATGGTGGTGACCGTGGCCCCGGAAACGGCATCGATATCCACCCCCACGAGAAAGTCATTGCTGACCTTTTTGGCGATAAATTGATCGCGGTATCTGGCATCCTCAATTTTTTTGACAAAGGCCGGGGTTTCTTTGTGGTCCAGCGGTATGATCTCATGGATCTTGCCGTCTTCCATGATGCGGATGCCAAGCACAAACGGCCCACCGTAGCCCTGTCCTTCCTGAATCAAGACGTAATTGCCGAGGCTGTCACCTTTTTCACCCAGTTGAAAAACTACCGGATTATCGTTGACCTTGGTCAGCTTCTGGTCCTTGAATTTGTTCCTGACCATGCCTTCATAATCTTTGCCTTCAGATGCCAATCCGATAACAAGGGCGATAATTAGCGAAATATAGGCGCCATATCGTACAGCAACTGAGAAATATGGGCCAACGGCTGATGCTTTGGCCGGTGCTGTCTTTTTGGGTGCGACATGCGTCTCGATTGCTTTGGGCAAAGCAGGTTCAGCCGCAGGTTCAAGCACCTTCGGTCGTTTGGTTAAGGTGTATCGAAAAGCCAGGGTTAAAATAACGATACCTGAAAAACCGAACAAAATAAGGCCCATGCTGGCCGCTCTGGGGACCCCTTCCAAAACCGATCCGACTGCCCAGGCCATGCTGAAAAGAATGAGGACAATGCCCAGGGCCAGTCCGGACCAGGCAAGCCGGTTGAATTGGTATCGTTTGGAAAAATGCCACAGGAAAATAGTCGACCCGGTCGTTAACAGGCCCAGAAAATACCAGGTGAAGCCCATTCTTAATCTACCTCCTTTCGGGAAGCAATCATTCTTGCGGTCAGCGTGAGGATAATAACCCCGCTTAACCCAAAAAGAAGTATTCCCATACTGGCGGCCCGCGGCACACCTTCGAGCACCGATCCAACCGCCCAGGCAATGCTGAATAGAATTAAAGAACTTCCGGCAATCAGGCCGGACCACAAAAGCCAGTTTAAGGTGTTTTTCTTTGAAATCAGATACAAAGAATAGGCAACCGCTCCTGTTAAAACCCCCAGAATATACCAGGTGAGATCCATCATATCTTGGCCCCCATTTTCCAGAATTTGCGGACTCTTTCAGGGTCATCTACTTTGCCGTAGCCGAAAAAAATGTCCATTTCGCGCATAAAGGCGTGCACCGGTCCGGGGGCGATCACGTTTTGGGCATCCACCAGTCGGTGGTGCCAGAAGTCCGGTTTGTTATAGGGACACGAGGCAATACAGTTGGCGCAGGAACCGTCATTGTCGATCCAGAATTTAGCGCACTTTTTGGCGTCGTTATGGAATTTCAAAACCCCGCGGGAGGCATGCCAGATATAGTCCGGATCATGACGAATAGGTGGGCTCCCATGATTGTTCGTTAAAGGTGATGGCTTTGGACGGGCATGAATTTGCACAGCGCTTGCAATTCAGACAAAAGCTGGCCACCCCGAAGGTACGTGGCTTGTCGTATTCGACAAACTCAAAATCGGTGTAGACTTTGCTGATGCGGAAACGCGGTCCTTGTTTCGGTGTTATGATCTGGCCGTTGCGGGCGCCCTTCGCCCAGGCCGGCGGCAATGGCATAGGGGCATTGATCCCCAGATCATTCATGGAAGCCACCGCCTGATGGCCGAGCTGCCTTAAAAAGATGGTGAGTTGCCCGGCGATTTTAATCGCGTTGGCGTAAGCGTCGCCAACGGTTGCATCCTGCATCCAGGAAGGGGCCGCGGCCATGGTATGGTAATCCATCTCTACAAAGATGACGATGACCGTTTTGGGTTCAAAGGGAAAATCCTTTTCCCAGCTGATTTCGCGTTCGATGCTGGCATCGTAAATGGGTTCATAATCCCAGCGCTTGTCCCGCTTAGTGATGCCGCAGCGCAAGGCGCCAAATAACCTGGCTGCGCTTTTAACAGCCAGAGCTGCTTCTTTAGGAGAGTTGAACTGGTATTGGTTCTTGGCCCGCATCTCCTGCTTCCAGCTGGACACCCCGTTGTTGGGTGCTTCCATGCTTCCCCCGCCAAGCTGTTGTCTGGCACTTGAAAAGCCTGCAACCGCCAGTGCTCTTTCAAGCTGGCTGTAGCCAGGCGTATCCCGGTAAGGATTTTTCATAAATTTGCTTCTGGTTTCATAAAAATGAAACGGCTTAAACCCCTGGGGGTTCTCCTTTTTTAACTGTTCACTGAAGCTGCGATTGCGTTCAGGGTGTTTTTCGTTTAACACCTTGCTCCCGGCAAAAACATTGATCTGATTGCGCTGGTCGATGCGTTTGAAGTCGTCCCGAACCGGCAAAGGAAACTCATCATGCACGATGCCTTGCATGCGTTTGATCGCCGTTAATCCTCCGGCGGCGACGGCAGCCGCACCTGCGCCTGCAAGTCCGAGTTTTAGGAATTTGCGTCGGCTGGCATTAGGTTTGTCTCGACCTGCACCACTTTCCTTTTTGCCTTCAGAACCAGTGATATCGCCCTGATTCTGATCATTATTTTGCGTTTCTGCGCACATAATATTACCTCGCTGTTACAATTATCCTAACCCATAAGAAAAAAAGAAAAATAATCCAAACTGTGAATATTAAACTGTAAGGATATTTAAGGAAAACTATAGCTGAAAAATAAAGTCAAGGTTAATAGGCGGAATGATATTAAACTAAGAAAGGAATTGTTCGCCAATATATTGGTTCTGGCAATCCGACAAAATCTGACCTGATCCACGCAGAAAAAACATTCCAAATAATCTCACATCGAATCCTTGTTCACGGGTGCCCGAGTTCTCCTTGCGTATGTTTTTTATTCAGATTGGAGTACAAAAAACCCGTAATGGAATATACATTTCAAACGACTAATAAGGAAAATTAGTACGCTCTTATTGCAATATTAATGGAGGAGGATGATATGGCGATTGAAGTTATGATTAAACGGCGGGTCAAACAAGGTTACGAGGCAAAAGAACTCGTTCCTCTTATTTTACAAATGCGAGCCCTAGCTATGAATCAACCAGGCTATATATCCGGCACCACGTTATGCAACTTAGAACATCCAGAAGATTGTTTGGTCATAAGCAGATGGGAATCGATTGAGGACTGGAATAGATGGTTTCATAGTAGCCAAAGAGCTGAAATGGAAAGCAAAATTGAGACATTGGCTGGGAAAAAGACAAAATACGATTTCTATGCCTCAATGGTGCCCCGAACCATCGCTGAAAAAGCAACTAGCAGGCAAACTGAGGGACTGTCGGAAAAGTCCAAAAGTGGCCATTTTAGCACTTTTTAATATAATGAAATCAGCTACTTACAAACATCAAAATCACAAATTTAGGGTTTTTCGACAGTCTCTGAATGTATCTTTAATTGTTTGCTAAAATTTTGGAAAGAACAAGCTTATGTCTCCCGTGTGTATGTGATTGTCAAATTCTTGAATTCCGATGCCCGCCAATCTGTGAAATAAAATGCGGAGGCTAAAAATGCTCGATAAACGACAGACACTATTTGCGCGAATCGGCGGTGAGAAGCCAATCGCCGAACTTATCGATGACTTTTATGATCGTGTCTTAGCCGACCCCGAATTGAAGCCTTTTTTTAAAAATATTGCTATGGATAAGCTCCGTCGAATGCAACGCGAATTCTTTAGTGCAGCGCTTGATGGCCCCATCACATACACGGGTAAGCCTCTTAGCCATGTCCACCATGGAAGAGGCATTACCAAACGTCATTTTGCTTTGTACGTTGATCATCTAATCGATACACTCCGAGATCACGAAATCACTGGCCAGGATGTACAAGATATTATCGGCCGGATCAACACCTATGCAGACGAAATCACCGGTGATGTCGGATCAGTGGGATAAAGACTGATACATCTTGAGGTGTGGTATGGAGAATTTCGGGGTAGAGAGGACTGCTTGTCATAGAGCTCGAATCTAAACTTTGACCCCAATACAGATAGCATAGTTGGTTGTTGTCAAATCCGGCAAATCTTAATTTTTTAATATATCCTTTTACCTTTAACCTTGTGCCGTGTGCCTTATGCCTTGCCCCTTTTTAATATGAACCTCCCCTGGTTTCGCAAGCTACTCCGGGATGGCGCCGAGTTGACTCATTAGTTTAAACATATCTCTTTTACCGGAGCGCTCCACCAGTTTGCCGTCTTTGAATCTGTACAAATAGATCCCATCAAATTCTATGAGTTTTTCGGTTGGCGCGATGCCCATCAACTCGCCTTTGTGAGTGCCTATGAAAGTCCAGACCAGAGCCACCTTATCACCTTCAGAAATCATATCATTAATCGTAATGGTAAAATCAGGAAATGCGTCTCGTACGCCGCTGACAGCATCCTTAAACCCTTCAGGCCCCACCGGAGAACCGCTGCCCGCTACGTTGTCAACGTAGTCCGGTGTGATCAGTTCATCTGCCAGGTCCAGATTCCCTCCGTTCCAAATTTCCTGCACGATACGCCTAACGATTGCCTTGTTTTCTTCTGACATAAGTTACCTCCTGCTGAAGAGTCCCTTCTTCATCGTAAATAATCGAAAACCCCACTCGCTTTTTGAGCAATGGGGTGTCTTTGATGCAATCAAGGGCTTTCTCTTGGTTTGGGTTAGCGTATAATCGGTTTGTCAATTTTTAGCATATCGTCCTTTCTTAAGTCAATAAGCTCGGTGATCTTTCCGCCATGAGCCGGCAGGAGGTTCTTTTTCCTTGAATCTACAGCTGCATATCGTTTTGAGTAACTCAATAAACTTTTACCCCGTGAAATTCATATTTCACAGGGGCAAATAACATGCACCGCAAGCGCAATGGACGTCCTCCTTTTTCCTATCTTACCGGCTTGACTATTTGCTCTGGCTATATACTTTATTTTTGAGTTTAGCATGGATTGGGATTTAAATTTTTAATAAATAAGGAGAATTATCATGGGAAACATATATGCCATCACCGGAGCAACCGGCAACATCGGACATGTGATCTGCGAAAAACTGTTGACCGAAGGTCATACCGTCAGAGCGATCGCACGTACAGCCGAAAAGCTGCAAGCATTAGCTGACAAAGGCGCTGAAGCACATCCAGGATCTCTGGAGGATACCGCATTTTTGACGAAGGCTTTTCAGGTTGCAGACGCCGTATTTGCAATGCTCCCACCCAATTTTGCGTCGACCGATTACCGCGCTTTGCAAAATGCGCTGGCTCAATCGTCTGTGGCCGCCGTAAAAGACGCGAATGTTAAAAACGTTGTGGCCTTGAGCAGCATTGGCGGCCATCTGCTCGAAGGGGCGGGAATCGTGCAAGGGCTACATGATTTTGAAGAACACTTAAACGAATTGAAGAATGTCGATGTACTGGTTTTACGCCCGGCTTATTTCATGGAAAATATTTATATGCAGATAGATGTGATAAAACATATGGGTATTTGCGGCTCTCCCATCGCACCGGACGTTTCCCTGCCGATGGTCGCCACCAAAGATATTGCCGCGGTTGCTGCTGGGCACCTGTCAAATCTTGATTTTAAAGGACACGCCATCGAATATATACTGGGAGAAAGAAACCTGAACTATACTGAAGTGACTCGCGCCCTTGGTAAAGCTTTAGGCAAAGAAGATCTGCAATACGTGCAATTTTCCTATGAAGATGCCTACAAGTCCATGGTGGAGATGGGTTTAACGGAAGATGTAGCGGATTTGATAATCGGACTGGCCAAAGCCATAAATAGCGGCGACCTCTTAAGCCACTATCAACGAACTCCGGATAATACCACCGCAACATCGATTGAAGAGTTTGCTGATACGTTTGCCGCCGCCTACAAGGCACAGCAGTAAAGATGGCCAGGGCAGAATGCCCGGTGCGTAGAATGAATTTTGATTCCCGCTAAGTAAGCTAAATACACAATATATAGAGTAAATTCGTTGACAAATACCTATATATAGAGTAAATTCGAACAACAATAGTAATACTTTCTCACGAATTATCTGTTTTTAAATATTAATGAATGAAGGTAAAATAAACGCTATGAGTTACATTTCCTGTCCAAAAAGCAAGGCTGAAAATAAAAAGCACATCGCGATCTGCAAGAAATGCCAGCATCGCAAATCCTGTCCGTCATACCTGAATTATCGGCAGCTTGAATTACCCTTAAAATGCTAAGGGGGTAGTTATGACGTATAAAATGGTAGTTGAAGAGGAACAAGAGTTTTACAATGATCTTAGAGACGAACCCTGCATCCTATGTGGGGATCCATACCTCTATGTTTTAGGCAGTTATACGCCCGAGGAACCCAAGCGTTCCAAAAGCCGGGAAGATAAAGCGCCTGTTCTTTACTATACGCTGTGCAAGAAGTGCTTTAACAATGGCAGCATACCAACTGCCCGTATAGCGGCGGCTTACAAAAACAAATTCAGCAAAATGGCCGCCTGAGAAGCTGTAGAGTATTTTCAAAATCTATAAAAAAACAGGAAACCCCATCTCTCATTCTGAGAGATGGGGTTTCTTAATTCAGTCTTTGACTACTTTCTGCTTTGTCATCCCCTCACCTTCCTAAGTACTCCAAAAAACTAAAGCAATCTTGTCTATTGGCCGAATATACAGATAGGTAAGTGACGTATATTCTGTGAAAAAATATTCTCGGGGAGGCGTATATTATGCCTGTTTATCAATTTGTATGCGAGAAGCATGGAGAGTTTGAGAAAATAACGATTAAGGCTGAATGGGACGATATCAGGTGCCCAAAATGTGGCAATAAACCTGAGTTGGATAGAAAGATGCAATTTCGGGTAAAAAGGTTCTTGAAAAATATCTAACCCCGTCATGATCTGCCTGCCGAGCCATAGTTACGCTGAAAGCGTTACGACGGCTGGGCCTTTTCCACCATGAATCGCCTGCCGTGGCGACTTGTCCGGCGACCTGTCCTCCGTAGTTATAACGAAGGAGGAAGTCTTGACGAAGACGGGAGTTTGCAAAAGCGAAGACGGGCGTGCCGTGGCATAGCTAAAGCGACACCGGGTCGTTTTCCGGAATGCCTGCCCAGCCAGCCCTGTTAAATATATCGAAGATATGGAGCGAAGCGAATTTAACCGGGGTTGAATCGTTTAATCATTCAACCGGGGAGCTGGCAAGAGCGCTTTTGCTCAAATGTCAATATTTCACGGATGTCCCCCTTTTTCCTGCCTATAACCACTGCTCGAAAGCAGAGATCATTCTGTTTGCGAAATCCTTTTTTTCTTCCGCAGACTTATCTTCAAATAACTTGCTTATCATTTTCGGCATCATCTGGGGCATCATTTCTGAACAGGACATCCCCTGATCTTCCATCATCTTCCACATATTCGGCATCATTTCTTCCATCATTTCCGGCATTTTCTCCATATCGAAGCTTCCCATCATGTTTGGCATCATCTGCATCATCATGGTCATTTTATCGCCGGCCGTCATTTCTTCCATCATCTTCGGCATCATTTTGTTCATCATACTCAACTTTTCATCAAGGCCCATACCCGCCATCATGTTTGGCATCATTTTATCCATCATGTCTTCTTTTTCGTGCCCGCTCATCCCTCGTACCATTTTGCCCATCATGGGTTGCATCATTTTCATCATAAAGTTCATAGTTGATCTCCTTTCCTGGTGCTTGAATTATCATCCCCCCCCCTTTCCAGCTTTTTTAACAGTGGATGAATAATCAAAAAAGATTTTAAGTGATTAATTATTGGCCTGTTATAAGTTACGTGAGAAGGTTACCTGAAATGCAGTTACGGATTCAGCACATGAATTGAACAGAGTCAACGACCACCCGCACAGCGGGTGGCTTGGATTTTTCCGCCATAGGCGGGAAAAGACAGGGGCGCGAAGTGCCCCAATCGTTGCGGGTGAAACCGGGTGCCAAGCACCCGGTTTGGGAAACCCAATCAATGAAGGTATGAGATCTGGATATAATTGAATTGAGTGCAGCTCAGGCCTTGTCAATTTGAAAATAAAAGATGGGGATGCGGAAGTCAAGAAAAAACTACCACATTGTGGTGGATGGTTAGGCGGGGTTATAGGCGCCGTGGACATTCCCTATTTTCTCCTTGATTTTAAGTTGTTAGCGCGGCCCGATCCCCAAATACTCGCGGCCCTCTTTACAAACAAACAGTTTTCTTTTATCTACTTATAAACAGTTACTTTTTATCAATCACGGTATCTGAAAATAAAGAAATACGGTCTTAAAGGCTGGTGCGAGCCTAATGATAGGGCTCCGCGCAATTTCGCCTTTTGGGAAGGTTTGATTAAAATGGGGCATAAACACGAAGATTCTATATTAAAAAAGGCCAGGGAACTTATGAAGGATAAAGCGCTCGCTGAGGCCCTGTCCGGCCTGATAGAAAAGAAACGAGGTGCGCTGGGGTTCCTGCTCGGTATCCTTAAGAAACGCCCTTCAACTTTCAATCCCTTTGTATTGAAGGGGCTGTCCCTCTTCCATGAGTCGCATGCCCTGGACACAAAGACCGCCGAGCTCGTGGCCGTAAGTGCGGCAAGCGCACTCAGGTGCGAGCATTGTTTGGAGGTACATATGGCCAGAGCTCTGGAAGAAGGTGCGAATATGGACGAGATTTTGGATACGCTGCTGATTTCCGGAGCGATTGGTGACTCATCCACTCTTTCCGTAGCCTTCCGAAAATACAGGCAGCTTGAGGGGAAGGTCAAGAGAAAGTCCTGAGCCCATAGTGAGAGTTGCCATATGTGAATTGATCTGTTGATCCAAATACTAAGGTTGGTGAGCCATGAAGCTGGTATCGGTGAACGTATCCATGCCCAAGACAGTGGACCACCTGGGACGTCAGGTGGGCACGGGGATCTACAATGAACCGGTGGGCGGCCGGGTTATGGTGCGTAAGCTCAATGTGGACGGCGATGGCCAGGCCGATCTCACGGTGCACGGTGGAGTTTATAAAGCCGTTTATGTCTATGACCTTGAAAATATTAACTACTGGCGGCAAGAACTGGGTCGGGATGATCTCGGCTATGGACACTTCGGTGAAAACTTCACCGTCGAAGGCATGCCGGATGACCGGATTCACATCGGCGATGTCTTCCGGATCGGGGCGCTTTGCTCGAGGTGACCCAACCCCGCCTGCCCTGTTTCAAACTGGAGATGAAGATGGATCTGCCGGGTTTTTCCCGGCAGTTTATAACCAGCGGCCGGCTGGGATTCTACTTCCGGGTTCTGGAAGAGGGGGAAGTCGGCGCCGCGACTCGATCGAGCGGGTTCAAAGCCGGACCGGAGAAAATAACGGTGTGGGAATTGGCCCGACTCTATTATTTCGAATACAAACAACCAGGAAAAAGATTCGCCGGCTTTTACGCATCCCTGCGACTCCCGCCTGATTGGAGCCGCGCGTTCGAAGAAATCCTGGCCGCCGCGGGAGAAAAGAGGAAAGAAACGCAAAACACCGGAGAGGGCATGGAAGGGATTCCGGAACTTCATCGTAGATAAAGAAAGGTGCCGGAAAGCCAGGCGATTAGCTCTTTTTATCTGGTGCCTGAAGACGGAGAGCCGCTGCCGGTCTATATGCCCGGCCAATTTCTTACTTTCAGGCTAAGCATCCCCGGACATCCCAAACCGGTCATCCGTACCTACTCTCTATCGGAGTGTCCCCTGTCACGCCGAATACTACCGGGTCACCATCAAGCGGGAACCACAACACGAGGATCCGGAGATTATTTCCGGTTCCAACTATTTTCATAATCTGGTCGAGCCCGGCACCCGGCTGCAGGTGGCGGCGTCACGCGGCGACTTTTTCCTCAACCCACAGGAGGAAACTCCGGTGGTTCTGCTCAGCGGCGGGGTGGGGCTGACTCCCATGATCAGCATGCTCAACGCCATCGTCGATTCCGGTAAAAACAGGCCGGCCTGGTTTATACATGGCACGCGCAACGGCATTCACCATGCCATGTGCAGGCATATACGCCGGGTCGCGGCGGAAAACGATAACATCACTGTGCACATCCGTTACAGCCAGCCCCGGCCCGAAGATGTCAAAGGCCGGGACTACGACAGCACCGGCCATTTGGAGCGTTGACCTTCTGAAAGAACTTTTGCCCAACAAGGACATGGGACTTTTACCTCTGTGGCCCGCCGCCCTTTTATGAATTCTATGATGAAGGGGTTGTGGGAATGGGGCGTACCGGAAAGCCGCATCCGTTTCGAGCTCTTCGGCCCGGCAGCCCTGTTGCAGGAGGGCACCCGAGCGAGGCGTCGCAAAAAGAAAAAGGCGGCGGAAGAGGAGGCTTATGAAATAGTCTTCTCAGAGTCCGGGATTACCGCTAAATGGGATCCCGAATATGAAAACCTGCTCGAATTTGCCGAAGATCAAGGGGTCTTCCCGGACTTTAGCTGCCGCTCCGGCATCTGCCACTCTTGCCAATACGAGCTTCTGATGGCAAAGTCGACTATACCTTCGAGCCTCTGGATCCTCCCTTATCCGGGCCAGGTGCTCCTCTGCTGCGGCCGCCCGAGATCCAATCTGGTGATCGATGTCTAAAAAATGGGGTGTCCAGATCTTTTTCGGTTGCAGCCGAGAAGGGCGGTTGAGAATGTGGGGCGCAGGACCTTCCGGTTATTTCTTTGCAGCGTTTCCTTTATCCTAAAAAGTAATTCAACTCAGTCAACAACGTCCCTTTTTTCACAAAGCTATTCATGGTGCAGTTGCAATTTGAATTCACCATATAAGACGGATGTCCCTCTTTTCCCCACCCTAATCACCCGCTGTCGGGGATGGCGGAGAGGATCTTTTTGACTCTTCCCACCTGCCCATCGGTCAGCCGAACCTTGATGCCGTGGGGATGGCCGGCCGATCGGGTCAGAACGTCCTTGACAAAACCCCGGGTCAGTTTTCCGGCGCGCTGGTCCTTTTTCAAAACGACACACACTTCGGTTCCCGGCACGATGTCTCGCCGGTTTTTCCCTTCCATTCCGGAAATCTCCTTTCTGAAGAGACCGGGCGCTTCACCGATCGCATCAGGCTGCCTGTTCATTTTTCATCCGGCACGCGCGAAGCGTGTGGCGCTTCTGGGCAGAGAGCACGGCCTTTCGCATGCGCACCGACAAGGGGGTGACCTCCACCAGTTCGTCTTCACGAATAAAGTTGATGGCCTGCTCCAGGGTAAAAGGTTTGATCGGTGAGAGAGTGACGGCATCGTCCTTTCCGGCCGCTCTCATGTTGGACAACTTCTTTTCTCGGCAGGGGTTGACGTCGATATCACTGCCCCGGTTGTGCTCGCCGATGATCATTCCCTCGTACACCGGATCGCCCGGCAAGATGAACAGCCGTCCTCTGGGTTCCAGGTTGCAAAAGGGCGTAGGGCACGGCATGGCCGTTGCGGTCGGAAACGAGGGAGCCGGTGAACCGGCTGGGGCATTCCCCCCTAAAGGGTTCGTAGCCGTTGAACAGGGAGTGCATGATGCCCGTGCCCCGGGTGTCCGTCAGAAACTCGTCACGGTATCCGATCAAAGACCGGACGGGTGCGGAAAACTCCATTCTCACCCGGCCGTTTCCGCTGTTGATCAGGTGCGTCATCTTTGCCTTGCGAATCGAGAGTTTTTCCGTAACCACCCCCAGAAAGCGCTCTTCGCAGTCGATCAGCAGCCGCTCGATGGGCTCAAGCCTCTGATTGTTTTCATAGCGGTAGATGACTTCCGGTCGTCCTACACCGAATTCATAGCCTTCCCGGCGCATGGTCTCGATGAGGATGGCCAGTTGAAACTCCCCGCGGCCCTTGACGAGAAGGGTGTCCCGGTCGCCGCCGTTTTCCAGGCGGATGGCCACATTGCGGCGTGTCTCCTGCAACAGGCGTTCACGGATCCGATTCAACTGAACATACTTTCCGTCCCGGCCGCCCAGCGGCGAGTCGTTTATGGTGAACTTCATGGATACGGTGGGTTCGTCGACGGCGATTCGCTTCAGGGCGTGGGGAGCCTCCCGGTTACAGATGGTATCCCCGATCTCGACCGCTTCAACGCCCGACAGCACCACGATATCCCCGGCCCCCACCGCATCCATCTCTCTGAGGGTGATCCCGTCGTAGACCTGAAGTTTTGAAACCTTGAGCGGCGAACTTTCCCCGGATTTGCCGATGCAGACCAGGGTGTCCCTGGACCGGGCCGTCCCGTTGAAAATTTTTCCAATCGCCAGCCGACCCAGATAATCCGAATAGCCCAGGTCCGATACCAGCATCTGGAACGGCGCCTCGGGATCGTAGAAAGGACCCGGAATCTCTTCAAGAATCGTGTCCATAAGAGCGTGGAGGTTCTTTCCCTCGTCGTCAAGGGTTCTGCGGGCGATACCGTCCCGACCCACCGCGTATAGCAGGGGAAACTCGAGCTGTTCGTCGGTGGCGTTCAGGTCGATCAGCAGATCATAGATCTCATCCAGAACCGGTCCTGGCCGGGCGTCCTGGCGATCGATCTTGTTAATGACCACGATGATCTTCAGGCCGGCTTCCAGGGCCTTTTTCAGAACAAACCGGGTCTGGGGCAACGGCCCCTCGGAGGCGTCGACCAGGAGGATCGCACCGTCGGCCATGGACAGCGCCCGCTCCACTTCTCCTCCGAAATCCGCATGACCGGGAGTGTCGATGATATTGATCCGGACATCTCGCCACATCACCGAGCAGTTTTTGGCCGCGATCGTAATGCCGCGTTCCCGCTCGAGATCCAGGGTGTCCATGAGCCGTTCGTGGACCTCCTGATTGTCTCTGAACAGACCACTTTGGCGGAAAATGGCGTCCACCAGGGTGGTCTTGCCATGGTCGACGTGCGCGATGATGGCAATGTTTCTTAAGCTGTTGTTTTGCTGTGCTTCCGTCATGGTTTTTGAACTTTCCGTTTGCGCTAAAGTATTTTCCGCCGGGCGAAAGTGAAGAAGATAATCATTAATCATACCATGGCAAGGACTTTTTATCTATCCACCTGTCAGTAAAGGGGTCAAAATCAACGATATAGGGAAGCCGCTCACTCCCAAAGCTTTCGTACCCAAACCCGTTTTAGCCATAGGTGATCCACTATCGCTCTTTTTGCCCTTAAAAACGTCATTATAGCCCCAAATTAGACCCCTTTTTTGGAATTAATCTTTATATTCTTAACCTGTTACCGTGGCCTGACCCCTTTCACCATTCAAACCACTCAAATATCATGCCATGGTTATGCCAGCCTATTCATAATGGGTCCACATGCGAATAACTTTGACCACTTTTTCATTATCTAAAATTTGGTAAACTAATCGGTGTTGTATATTTATACGGCGGGAATAGGCTCCCGATAAGTCGCCTAATAGTTTTTCAAAAGTTGGGGGAGTCTTATAAGGATTTTCACGAAGGATATCCAGTAGCTTTTCAGCTTTAGATCGCAATCCGGCAGTAGCTAGCTTTTTGGCATCTTTTTGAGCCTGTTTTGTAAAAACGACCCGCCACATTACCAGTCAAGTTCCTCGGTGCATTCCTCGATTGGGGTGGCTAAACCATTCCGAATGGATTCCCGCATGCCGGGAATATTCAGCAGATAAAGGGTTTCCTGTATGGAGCGCCAATCATCCTCTGATATAAGCACAGCACTGCCGCGCTTGCCCGTTATGACAATTGGCTCATGGGAAGACGCTGCCTCGTCAATGAGTCGATAAAGCTTTGATCTTGCTTCAGTTGCTGTTAAGGTGGGCATACTTAACCTCTAATATATTAGGTTTTGAACATCTAAATGGTACGTCATAACGTACGTTTTGTCAAGTGTGGAATCTACGGCATAACGAAAAGCTCAGCAGACGCCATGGGCTGCCAGGCCCATGGCGTCTGTGGTCAAGGGGTCGGGCCACAGCAAGTAATTGATAATCCAGAAAAAGAGCTAAAAATAAGCTCGATTTTTGGGCTTAGCGCTGCCATTTTAGGGGTAAAATGGGCGTTTTAAGGAATATTGGATTTATATGCAGTTGATATGCGAATATGCAGCCAGGACATTACAAAAACTAGCTTAATGTTAATTAAACTCGCTTTAATTTTAATAAGTTATTGATATCATTATTTGTTTTTAAATTCCGGCCTTAGGCACCAGTTTTCTATTTTTTAAAACGGATTCAGCAACTTACCGAATCCGTTTTTTATGAATTTTTTGACCTTCTTTTGTCTCTTCTATAATCCTGCTAAACCGACATGTCGTGTTCCGCCCTGAGTGGTCTGGCTACTCCATGAACTGTCGCTCTGCGTCATGAATGGTCCTCCTGGAGCCATGAAGTGACGTTTTTAGCCATGAGCTGGCAGAGGAACCAAATGCGGTCGGCCTAACGCCTGACTTGCCCCGTTAAATTCTTCGCAGAAGACGAGCGTAGCGGATTTAACTGGGGTGCCTGGATCCTAAAGCCTTTGGCCTGTTATTAAACTGAAAAACTAAACAACGTCCCTGTTTGCTCTGTTTGCTGGAAGCAATAAAAATTGAACATTACGGTTGGGAACAAGATTTATTGGTATAGGCTAACGGTGATTCGCGTCCAAGAAAACAGGTTGACATCAGTCCCGCACGTGTCTATTTGCATAGATATCGTTTGATTTTTCTCGGGTCAATAGCGGAGCAATAGATGAGAAAGTCTCTAATATTCCTTTTTCTGATTCTGTGGTTTCCTTCCGTCAATACAGTCTTTGCTGGAACTCCTTTGAAAAAGGTGTCGTTAATTCTTCAATGGATCCCTCAGGCCTCGTTTGCCGGTTACATTGTTGCGCTGGAAAAAGGCTTCTATCTCGAAGCCGGCATCGACCTGACCTTGCACGAGGGAGGCCCTGATAAATCTTCATTTGCGCAAGTTAGTGCCGGAAAAGCCACTTTCGGTAGCGGCTGGCTCGCCTATGCGATCGCACAAAGGGTCTCGGGGCTGAGGGTGGTTAACCTGGCGCAGATAATTCAGCGGTCCGCTTTGATGCTGGTTGCCAGGAAAAGTAGCGGCATCAAAAGACCTGAAGACTTCAATGGCAAGACCGTAGGGCTCTGGGAAGGCCAGTGGCGCGTCCAGCCCAGGATCTTTTTTCACAAATTCGGTGTCAAGGTAAGGATCGTTCCCGCCTATACCTCGATGAACCTACTCCTCAAAGGCGGCGTGGACGCTATTACGGCCATGTGGTACAATGAGTACCACAAAATTCTTAATAGTGGTTTGAATCCTGAAGAATTGAGCCTTTTCTTTTTCAGCGATTTCGGGCTCAACATGCCGGAAGACGGGCTGTACACCATGGAAGAGACATTCAAGGCTGATCCTCAGTTGTGCGCCCGATTCGTCCAGGCCTCTTTAAGGGGCTGGCTTTACGCTTTTAACCATGAGGATGAGACCGTGGAACTGGTTATGAAACATGCAGATGCGGCTCATACCGGCACAAACAGGGCGCATCAGAGATGGATGCTGGCCCACATGAAAGACTTGATCATGCCGGGGGGTGATAAAAATCGCTTAGGCAAACTCAGGCCCGAGGATTATACCCATGCCGGACAGTTGCTGAAGGAATCCGGAATGATCGATCGCCTGCCTCGGTTCGACGACTTTTATGTAGGCTCACAATGAGATTAAGATTTTCGAGTAGCATCACATTCAAGATGGCGCTCCTGATGCTGAGTGGCACCTCTCTCGTTTTCGCCCTCGTCCTGGGTTACAGCTACTATTATTCCCGGAAGATTATCCTCGACGAGGCCGAAATGAAGGCCCGGAATCTCACGCTTTCCGTGGCGAACAAGATAGAACAGGAATTCCGGGCTGTGACGAAGGTCCCACAGCATCTGGCCTCTTTTCTGAAAACCAATGACTACAACAGGACGACCCTCGGTCGGATTATTCGAGAGATGGTGGCGGACAATCCGGAAGTATTCGGATCGGCCGTGGGCTTTGAGTCCAACGCCTTCGAAGAGGGAGTACAATCCTATTCTCCCTACTATTACAGGACCAGGAACGGTCTCAAATACCTGCAGTTAGGATCGGCCTCTTACAACTACTTTCAAAGAGACTGGTACCACATTCCCAAGGTGCTGAAGGAACCCGTCTGGATTGAACCTTACTTCGATAGAGGGGGAGGTGGTATTATAATTACCACCTATTCATTTCCCCTCCTGGAGCGGGCGAAAGACGGTGCCGCCACAAAGGTAAAAGCAATTGTGAGCGCGGATATTTCCCTGGAGTGGCTTACATGGCTGGTTTCGTCCATAAGACTGGGCCGAACGGGCTACGGCTTCATCATGTCCGATATCGGGACCATTGTCACTCATCCTCGGGAGGAGTGGATCATGAGGCAGTCCATATTCAGCCTGGCCGAGGAGTACGGCGATTCGAGATTGCGCCAGATCGGCAGAGCCATGATACGCGAGAAGTCCGGTTTCGTGGAATTGGGTTCGACCCTCGCCGGGGAGGATGCGTTTCTCGCCTACGCCAGGATACCTTCTCCGGGCTGGTCCCTTGGCGCGGTCTTTCCGAAGAGCGAAATCTTCGAGAAAGTCACAGGTCTCTATGAAAGAACGGTTCTGCTGGCTGGGTTGGGAGTAGTGCTTCTGTTGATAGTAAGCGCTTTGGTGGCCCGATCGATGGCCCGGCCGTTGCTGCATATGTCCGAGGCCACAAGAAGAGTCGCACGAGGTGATCTGGATATAGACCTGTCCGGCATTCGGAGAAAAGATGAGGTGGGCCAACTGGCCCAGGCCTTTACTCGGATGGCTGCCGGTCTGCAGGAGCGTGAAAGAATGCAGCAGTCTCTTAATTTGGCCAAGGAAGTTCAACAGAATCTTCTTCCAAAAAGTAATCTAAAAGTTAATGGATTCGATATAGCCGGCAAAAGTATCTACTGTGATGAAACCGGTGGGGATTATTATGATTTTATATCTATTCAGGATGCTGATAAGCAGAAAATTGGGGTGGCCATTGGTGATGTATCGGGGCATGGTATTTCTTCTGCTTTACTTATGGCCACTGTCCGATCATCTTTGCGGCAGCGGGCATCTCTAACGGGAAATATTGCCCAAATCATTTCTGATGTGAACCGTCAACTCGTACAAGATGTTGAAGATTCCGGACAATTTATGACAATGTTTTTTTTGGCTCTTGACACTGCAACGACACAACTCGAATGGGTGCGGGCAGGACATGATCCCGCCATGCTTTATGATCCTGGTTCAGACTCATTCAGTGAGCTCGGTGGATCGGGAATAGCACTTGGTGTGGATGCCGAATGGATCTATGAGGATAACAAGAAAACTGACTTTTCAAATGGTCAAATCATTTTTCTCAGTACAGACGGAATCTGGGAGGCACGAAACAAAAAAGGAGAAATGTTAGGCAAAGAGCCAATCCTAAATGCAATTCGACAAAACGCTTCTTCAGAGGCAACGCAAATAATTGATGCAATTTTTGACATCTTGGATAAATTTATAGGTGAGGTGAAAATAGAGGATGACATAACATCGGTGATCATAAAAATGCAGGATTGACCAAGCAAGTTAGAAAAGTCGGATAGGGGGTCAGATCTTTAATTTTGAAAATGTAGTTTATTATTGCTGTGTTTTCAAATCTGAAAGATATTTCATCGGGGTTGCCTTGCAACCCCATCGAAGATGGGATTCAACCGGAGAGCTGGCAGGAGCTCTTTACCCAACCCAACATTTTAAAACATGGGTTTGAGCAACAGCTCGTCAAGATTTGATCCCCTATTCTTCAATGTACGGGCTGACCCCTTTTCGCACCAGGGGCTGATTCCAGACTCCCGCGACTAGCGTCTCTCTCGGGGCCGTCTGCGACTTCCCTTCGACTCGTTCTTGAGCGGCAGGCGCGGCTCGCCGCCACCGCGGGGGAGGATAATCTTGTCCTCCGAAGCGACCCATACAAAACGGGCCTGCGATTTACTCCCCTTGTAGGCGGAAACCCGGAAACGGCGCACATGGAATCTGCAACTCATCAAGAACTGCTCGAATTTCTTACTCGGCTCAGCCGACCACAAAGCCAGACACCCCTGTTCGCGCAACGCCCGGCGACAGGCCAGAATTCCTTCACGTCCGTAAAGACGGCGGTTCCCTGAATCTGTCATCACGCTGGGACCATTATCGATATCCAGCAGGATCGCATCGAATCTGCTCTTGGAACGTGAGATAAGCTCGACGATATCGCCCGTCTTGAGGTCAACTCGTTCGTCCCCCAGCGGCTGGCCGTTGAGTTCCCCGAGGAACTCACGATTCCATTCGACTACAGCACCCAACAGTTCACTCACCACCACTTGGGCGTGAGGGCTGAGCATATCGAGAGCCTGGCGCAGGGTATAGCCCATACCCAAGCCTCCGATGAGTATGCTGGGTGCCTTGCGACCAGCCAGATGCGCACAACCCAGCCGCGCCAGCTCCAGTTCCGACTCATGTTGGCGACTGTGCATCAAATCCTGACCGTTGATCTGGATCGAGAAATCACGGCCATGCTGATAAAGCACCATCTTGCCTCCGTCCGGGGTCCGGGCTGTAGCTATTCTTACTCTCGGTTTCATGATATAGGGGTCAAATCTTGACGGGCTGTTGCTCGAACCCATGTTTTAAAAGGATGATAGAATTGCGATCAGATAATACCCTGATAACATTTGATTGCAAAAAATTGATTGATGTTACGAGCTACTACTTGATTTAAGGCAAATAATCGCAGCTGAAGGCTCAAACCCGCTGCCTGATATCCAGGTTTGGCC
>PVMK01126153.1_pt1 | contig 35514 bp, 30 predicted proteins | sample 1853481 | NCBI WGS metagenome assembly PVMK01 (sample SAMN08533507, study PRJNA380276) | Marine sediment metagenome, whole genome shotgun sequencing project. | reverse complement strand
ATAGCCTCTAACATGGCTATCACATTCTGAACGGGTAGGTTTACTTCACTTTTATTTAACCCTAATTTAGAACAGTTTTATTGTTTTTTTGGGTATCTTTGTTTTCTTAAAATTCAAGGGTTTATTCCATAAATAACTCATTATTAATAACTAAAAGCAATTTTCAATGTCAGATGTAAAACGCGTTTATACTTTTGGGGACAGGAAAGCCGAAGGTAAAGCCGATATGAAAAACTTACTTGGCGGTAAGGGTGCCAATCTTGCAGAGATGAACCTGATTGGTGTTCCAGTACCTCCGGGATTTACCATTACTACTGATGTCTGTACCGAGTACAATGCCCTGGGACAGGACAAAGTAGTTGAATTGATCAAAACAGAAGTTGAGGCAGCTGTTAAGAATATTGAGGATATCATGGGCACCAAGTTTGGTAGCAATGAGAATCCCTGCCTGGTTTCTGTTCGTTCAGGAGCAAGGGTATCCATGCCAGGGATGATGGACACCGTTCTTAACCTGGGTATGAATGAGAATGCAGTTGAAGGACTGATTGCAAAAACGGGAAATGAGAAATTCGCATGGGACAGCTACCGTCGTTTTGTTCAGATGTATGGCGATGTTGTACTGGGATTAAAACCCGAATCTAAAGAAGATATTGATCCTTTCGAGGAGATTCTCGAAGAGGTGAAAGAAGCAAGAGGCGTTGAGAATGACAACGAACTTACTGTTGAAGATCTTAAGGAGCTGATTGAAAAATTTAAAGCTGCAGTTAAAAAGCAGACTGGACACGATTTCCCTGTTGATCCATGGGAGCAGCTCTGGGGAGCAGTAATGGCTGTATTTGATAGTTGGGAAACTCCAAGGGCTATTTATTACAGGAACATGAACCAGATACCCGGAGATTGGGGTACTGCAGTAAATGTTCAGGCCATGGTTTATGGAAATATGGGTGAATCTTCAGGTACTGGTGTTGCCTTTACCCGCGATGCAGGAACAGGTGAAGATATTTTCAACGGAGAATACCTCATCGACGCACAGGGAGAAGATGTGGTTGCAGGTGTACGTACACCTCGCCAGATTACCAAAGAGGGTTCATTAAGGTGGGCCGAGCTTGCAAAGGTTTCTGAAGAAGAGCGCTTTGCTGATTACCCATCACTGGAAGAGGTTATGCCAGCGGTTTATACCGAGTTGGATGATACCCAGCAGAAGCTTGAAGATTATTTCACAGATATGCAGGACCTGGAATTCACCATTCAGGAAGGCAAATTGTGGTTACTCCAAACCCGTAACGGGAAACGTACAGGTGCAGCCATGGTAAAAATTGCCATCGACATGCTTGCTGAAGGTAAACTGGATGAGAAAACAGCATTGCTTCGTCAGGAGCCCGCAAAACTGGATGAATTGCTTCACCCCGTATTTGAAAAAGGTGCTTTGGCCGCCGCTACTGTTCTGGCACAAGGACTTCCTGCTTCACCTGGAGCTGCTACCGGTCAGATCGTTTTCTTTGCAGATGAATGCACTACATATCCAGAAACTATTCTGGTAAGAATGGAGACTTCTCCCGAAGACCTTGAAGGAATGAATATTGCCAAAGGTATTCTGACCGCTCGCGGTGGAATGACTTCACACGCTGCTGTTGTAGCTCGCGGAATGGGTAAATGTTGTGTATCCGGAGCAGGTGGAGTGAAGATTAATTACAAAGCCCGCACCATGACTGCTGCTGGCAAAGTATTTAAAGAAGGAGACTGGATCTCATTGAACGGTTCAACAGGTAATGTACTTGAAGGTAAGGTTGCCACCATCGATCCTGAAGTGAGTGGAGATTTTGGAGCTATCCTTGAACTGGCTGAAAAGCACACAATAATGGACGTTCGTACCAATGCGGACACTCCACACGATGCACAGGTAGCACGTGACTTTGGAGCCAAAGGTATTGGCCTGACACGTACCGAGCATATGTTCTTCGAAGGTGAGCGTATCAAGGTAATGAGGGAGATGATCCTTGCCACTACTGAGGAAGAGCGTCGCAAGGCACTTGATAAATTGCTTCCTTACCAGCGTGAAGACTTCGAGGGAATCCTGGAAACCATGGCAGGTTTTGGTGTAACCATTCGTTTGCTGGATCCACCACTTCACGAGTTTGTTCCCCACGATGAAGCCAACCAGAAGGTAATGGCCGACGAAATGGGAATCACTGTGGCCGATATTCAGGCACTGGTTGAAGATCTTCACGAATTTAACCCCATGCTTGGACACCGTGGTTGCCGCTTAGGAAACACCTATCCTGAAATCACAGAGATGCAGGCAAGAGCCATTATTGAGGCTGCTGTAAACCTTACCAAAAAGGGTGTGGATGCAAGGCCTGAGATTATGGTTCCGCTCATCGGTACATGGCAGGAGTTCAAGATGCAGGAGGAGATTATTCGTTCCACTGCAGAAAAAGTATTTGCTGAGAAAGGCGCCAGGTGCGACTTCCAGGTAGGTACAATGATTGAGATTCCAAGGGCAGCAATGACTGCTGATTTGGTAGCTGAACATGCTGAATTCTTCTCATTTGGAACAAATGACCTGACACAGATGGCCTTTGGTTATTCCAGGGATGATGCCGGGAAATTCCTGCCCATCTATATTGAAAAGGGTCTGTTGAAGAGTGATCCATTCCAGACACTGGATCAGGAAGGTGTTGGCCAACTGATTGAAATGGGAACTTCCAAAGGACGTTCTGTGAAACCAGATCTTAAGGTTGGAATCTGTGGAGAACATGGTGGAGATCCTGAATCAGTTGAGTTCTGTCATCGCGTTGGAATGAACTACGTAAGTTGTTCACCTTTCCGCGTACCAATTGCCAGGCTTGCAGCTGCTCAAGCGGCTCTGAGATAGGGGATAAGAAAAAGTCTATTTTAACATAGCAATTAAGCGGTAAAACTTGATTTTACCGCTTTTTTTTTGGATATTTGCGTGGCTTTTTTAATAGCTATACCCTCTATTAACTTTTGAATTGAATATATTATACACCGTTAGCTTAAAATCAGGATTATTATGAGTGACATTTTAGGAAAATTGAAACTAAGTCAGTATGGCATCAACGATGTAACAGAGGTTGTTTACAATCCCAGCTATGAGCAACTTTATAAAGAGGAGATGAATCCAGACCTTGAAGGATTTGAAGTGGGTGTGGAAAGTGAATTTGGAGCTGTAAGTGTGGACACCGGGATTTTCACCGGGCGTTCTCCCAAGGATAAATACATTGTTAAGGACGAAACTACAGAAGATACAGTATGGTGGAAGTCTGACCAGGCAAAATCATCAGACAATAAACCCATCTCAAAAGAGGTTTGGGAACACGGCTATGATCTGGCATCTTCACAGTTGACAGGAAAGCGACTCTTCGTTATGGACCTCTTCTGCGGAGCCAATGAAGACACCCGGATTAAAGCTCGTTTCATCATGGAGGTGGCCTGGCAGGCGCACTTTGTAAAGAATATGTTTATCAGACCTACCGATGAGGAGCTAGAGAATTTCGAGCCCGATTTTGTAGTCCTGAATGCTTCAAAAACCACAAACTCAAAATGGGAAGAGCAAGGGCTTAATTCCGATGTCTTCGTATTTTTTAACCTGACCGAAAAGAAGGCAGTAATTGGTGGTTCATGGTATGGTGGTGAGATGAAGAAGGGTATTTTTTCTGTAATGAACTATTATTTGCCTCTTAGGGGAATTGCTTCTATGCATTGCTCGGCCAATGTGGGTGATGATGGCGACACAGCAATTTTCTTCGGTCTTTCCGGAACTGGCAAAACCACACTTTCCACAGATCCAAAACGTGCTCTGATTGGTGATGATGAGCATGGATGGGATGATGATGGAATTTTCAACTTTGAAGGCGGCTGTTATGCCAAAACCATTAAACTGAGCCAGGAGAGCGAACCGGACATCTATGGTGCCATCAAGAGGGATGCATTACTTGAAAACGTGGCAGTCAGCCCGGATGGAAAAGTGGACTATGATGATGGATCAAAAACCCAGAACACCAGGGTCTCTTACCCCATCTATCATATCGATAACATTGTGAAACCTGTTTCAAAGGCGGGTCACGCCACCAAAGTAATCTTCTTAACTGCAGATGCATTTGGTGTAATGCCTCCGGTATCAAAACTTACTCCTGAGCAGACACAGTATCATTTCCTTTCCGGTTTTACAGCCAAACTGGCTGGAACTGAAAGAGGGGTTACTGAGCCCGTTCCCACATTTTCATCATGTTTTGGTGCTGCTTTCCTGACCCTTCATCCCACACAGTATGGACAGGAGCTGGTAAAAAGGATGGAAGCTGCCGGATCTTCAGCCTACCTGGTGAATACAGGTTGGAATGGTACAGGAAAAAGAATCTCCATCAAAGATACCCGCCAGATTATTGATGCTATTCTGGATGGTTCCATTGATAGCGTACCCACAAAATCCATTCCTTACTTCAACCTTGAGGTTCCAACCGAACTTCCAGGAGTGGACACAGGAATTCTGGATCCAAGGGATACTTACAGCGATGCAGGTGAGTGGGATGCAAAGGCTAAAGACCTTGCACAACGCTTCATTTCCAACTTCGAACAGTTTACTGATAACGAAGAAGGTAAAGCGCTCGTAGCTGCCGGGCCACAATTATAAATTTCGTGTAATTCAGATGGCAAAGTGGTTATTAGCTTCGCTAAAAATCCCAGTTTGCCAGTCTGAAATACACTTAACAATAATTTTATCCCGATCCTGAGAATGGATCGGGATAACTTTTTATATTAGCCCATATGTTAGTGATTGCATTTATCCTCCTTTTGGCCTATCTGCTGGGATCCATTCCCACCTCGGTATGGCTGGGAAAAGTTTTTAAAGGGACAGACCTCAGGAAGCACGGGAGCGGAAATGCCGGGACCACAAATGCTTTTCGGGTGCTGGGGAAACCCATTGGAATCATTGTTTTGATTGTAGATATGGGGAAGGGATTACTGGCTGTGAGTCTCTCTTTTCTTCAGTCCGAAATAGCCACTGGTTCGGAATCCCTGATGATTCTTCGTATAGGATTGGGTGTACTGGCGGTGATCGGTCATATATTTCCGGTATTTGCAGGTTTTAAAGGAGGTAAGGGTGTGGCTACCATGGCAGGGGTGGGGCTCGCATTACATCCCCTGGTTGCTCTGGTGGCTATGGGAGTTTACCTTCTGATATTTCTAATATCCAGGGTTTCAGCTCTTGGATCATTAACAGCTGTTTTTTCCTATCCTCTATGGATGATTTTTGTATTCCAGACAGATTATCGGTCCCTTCAGATATTCTCAATCTTTGTACCGATTCTGGTAATCATTACCCATCGATCCAATATTATCCGCATGCTGAAGGGAAATGAGAATAAAATGCTCCAAAAAAAGAGAAACGGCGGAGCTTAACCAAAATCTGCTTCCAGTTTCTGCTTAAGCACTTTAGGGGAAATGTTTTTTTGTAGAATTCCATTTTCGGACAGAGAGATCTGACCTGTTTCTTCCGAAACAATTACCACCAGGGAATCGGTTACTTCTGAAATTCCCAGACCTGCACGATGCCGCAAGCCATATTCAGGAGGAAGATCCTGCTGGTCTGTTACCGGAAGTATAACTCTTGCTGCCTTTACTTTATCATTATCTACAATTACAGCCCCATCATGAAGGGGACTGGTTTTATTGAAAATGCTTGAGAAGAGCCTGCTGGATGTTTCTGCATTCAGCACATCGCCGGTCTCGGCGTACATATCCAGGTTTGATTTTTTTCGGATCACAATTAGTGCACCAGTCTTTTCCTGAGAGAATTGCAAAACAGCCTTCAGTATGGACCGAATTTTCACCTGCGATTTGGCTTCAAAACGTAGGTTAAGAATCTTTTCAAAACTAATCCGGTTTCCATCCATATATCTGGAGCCGAGATAGATAAGAAATCGTCTGATCTCCTGTTGAAATACGATAATCAATGCGATAACCCCTACGCCAAGAACGGAGCCCAGGATGCTGCTTAGCAGTTCCATTTGCAGGGCCCTAACAGCCCACCAGAAGAGATATATGATGGCTATACCCATGGTAATGCTGTATGCAACAGTACCCCTGATAAGCATATAGAGCTGGTAGAGTAGAATGGCTACCAGGATGATGTCGATTACATCGAGTAGGCGGATATGTATAAATGCAGTGAGCATAAATGAGATCTGTAGCCAAATTTAGTAAAAGAAATTACACCTTACCTGAACGGCTTTCCACAATCTGTTGAAAGATCTTCACGGTTTCCACAGCCTCCTTCACATCATGTACCCTAAGTAGAGAGGCGCCTTTTAACAAAGCAGCCATATGAGCTGCTGTGGTCCCATTCAAAGCTTCGTCTGGTTTCAGGTCAAGCTCCTTGTAAATCATTGATTTACGCGATACTCCAACCATCAAAGGTAGCTCCATCATTTGAAAAGAATCCAGATAGTGAAGCAGCCTGTAATTCTGTTCAATTGTTTTTCCAAAACCAAATCCCGGATCTATAATAATGTCATTAACTCCTCGTTTACGAAGCATTTGTACCCTTTCTCCGAAGAATTGCAGAAGCTCGTCAACGACGTTTTCGTATTTTGGGGAGTCCTGCATGCTATCGGGTGTTCCCTGCATATGCATTATTACATAGGGTATCCCCAGTTCCGAAATGGTTGGGAACATTTTTGAGTCAAAGCTGCCGGCCGAAATATCATTGATCATACCCACACCATAATGCTGGTGTACATACCTTGCCACTTCTGATCTCCAGGTATCCACCGATATGGGGAAATCAGGAAATTCACTTCTCAAGGCCTCAAGGACAGGTGAGAGTCTTTTTAATTCCTCATCCAAAGAGACCTCTTCAGCTCCTGGTCTTGAAGAGACAGCCCCGATATCCAGTATGGATGCTCCACTGCTTATCATCTCTCTGGAAGTCTCCACCGCCTTTGCAGGATCGGGGACCTGGCTCCCTGGGTAAAAAGAATCAGGTGTAGTATTGATAATGCCCATGACCTTAGGAACAGAAAGATCCAATATCTGACCATTGATATTAATGGATAAATTCCTTGAAAAGAGAGGTCGGGATGTGAAGAAGTTCTTCATCTATTTATGATAGGTTGAATTGATATTTTGTAAGTTTGGAAACTGAATCAAAAATACATTAAATAATCCAAAACAGTTTCATGGGCTTCATTGTCATTGAGGGATTGGATGGTTCGGGTAAGTCCACTCAGCTGAAACTTCTGAGGGACTACCTGCAAAAAAAATCTATCCCATATAAGTATTTGCACTTTCCAAGATTGGAAGAGGGAATCTATGGAAAACTAATCGCAAGGTTTCTGCGGGGAGAGATGGGAGCCAACGACCAGGTGGACCCATACCTGGTGGCACTTATTTTTGCAGGAGACAGGACCGAGGCTTCTTCGCTGATCAGAGGTTGGATGGATCAAGGATACCAGGTAATTATAGACCGCTACGTCTACTCCAATATTGCTTTTCAATGTGCCAAACTTAACCGCAGTGAGGAGAAACAACAATTAAGGGACTGGATTCTTCGTTTTGAGTATGAACACAATCAACTTCCTAAGCCAGATATTAACCTCTATTTAAATGTGCCCTTTGAATTCACCAAAAAACAATTAAATAAAGAGCGTGACGGCGATGACCGGGCCTACCTTAAGGGAGAGCGTGATATTCATGAAGAGAACCTTGATTTTCAGGAAAAGGTCAGACAGGTATATCTGAACCTTCACTCTTTTGTTAGCGACCTTGAGTTGATTGATTGCATAGACAACAAGGGGCAGATGCGATCCGCAGAGGCTATTTCCGAACAGATCGTTAAACATATTGAACTATAAATATGAAGTATATCAGGCTTATAAGTCGGATTATTCTTGGGGTCGTATTCATTTTCAGTGGATTTGTGAAAGTGGTGGATCCCCTTGGATCAGCCTATAAATTTGCAGACTATTTCAATGCGTTCAGGCTTGGATTCCTGGAATTTACAGCACTGCCGCTTGGGATATTTCTTGCGGCATTTGAACTGGTTCTGGGAATCATTCTGATCTTAGGTTACCGCAGAAGAATTGTTTTTTTGGTAACGATGTGGTTCATGTCCTTTTTTACCCTTCTCACCTTTATCCTGGCCATTTTTAATCCGGTTTCAGATTGTGGTTGTTTCGGGGATGCACTGATTTTGACCAACTGGCAGACCTTTTTTAAAAATGTGGTCCTGATGGTATTTGTACTGATCCTCTTTTTTCACAGGAACAAGGAGCTTGATTCTGATCGCAGAATTGGTGAATGGCTTGCTGTTGGTGTAACATTCCTGATGGCTTCCGCTTTCTCGTTCTGGAATTTCAGACATATTCCCCTTATGGATTTCAGGCCCTATGATGTGGGAACTGTGATTGCCGAGGGGATGGAGATCCCGGAGGGAGCACCTCAGGATCAGTATGAAACATCACTGGTCTATATAAATAAAAAGACAGGAAAATCTGAGTCTTTTACCATGGAAAATTACCCGAAGGATACCCTCCTGTGGGAATTTGAAACCAGTGATTCAAAGCTGATTAAAAAGGGATATGAGGCTCCCATTCACGATTTTGCAATCATGGATGAGGATGGCAACAATTTAGCAGATGAGATTTTGTCGGACAGGGATTATAGCCTTGTGATGATCAGTTATAAGCTCTCAGATTCGGATCAACCTGCACTTCAGATTGCTCAGGGGTGGTCTCAGCTTGAAATCCTGGCCGGTGACTTCACATTCTATGCGGTAACAGCTACTCCTTCAGCAGAGGTGGAATCCATATCATCAGCCCTTAATCTGGGATATGATTTTTATGCTGCAGATGAGATCATGCTTAAAACCATGGTTCGCTCCAATCCGGGATTTATTCTGCTTAAAAACGGGACAATTCTTGGAAAATGGGGCTACAGGGATTTCCCAGCCATTGAGGATCTTGATCCGGAATGGTCAGAGTTGGTAGGCAATGCATTAGCACCAATGGATGAGGAAGCTCAATTGCTTATGGAAGCAGGCCTTTACGAGGAATTTTCTTTTGATGTAGTGGATTTTGACCGCTTCCTGCCTGAACTACTATTTAAGCAAAGTGCGAAGAGAGGGGAGAGGAGAGCCATAGTTGCTTTCATCATGGGAATTTTACTATTGCTCCTCCTAAGCCAGTATATGTCACCCACAAAAGTCTAGATTGCCCCTTGTATACTAGATAGATAAATTGCTTTTTTTAAAAAAACTATATAAATAATCAAGATTGATATGAGAAAAAAAATTGTTGCCGGGAACTGGAAAATGAACACCGCCCTAAAAGAGGGTATGGAGCTGGCTAAAGCCGTTGAGAAACTTGAAAAAGAGAAAACAAGCGATGCATTGGTAATCATTGCTCCTCCCTATACCCACTTGATCAAAGTAAAAGAACTTATAGACAATGTTAAACTAAGTTCGCAAAACTGTGCTTCAGAGGCTTCAGGGGCATATACCGGTGAAATTTCACCCGAAATGCTTACTTCGGCCGGGGTAGAATATGTGATTATTGGTCATTCAGAGCGCAGAGCGATTTTTGGAGAGGATAATGAGCTGCTAAATAAGAAGACCAAGCTTGCCCTGTCAAGTGGATTGAAGCCCATTTTCTGCTGTGGTGAGTTACTGGAAGAAAGAGAAGCAGGTAAGATGTTTGATGTTATTAAGGAACAGATTGAAGTGGGGTTGACCGACCTCAGTCTGGAAGATATAAGCAAGGTAATCGTTGCATATGAACCAGTTTGGGCTATAGGTACCGGTGTTGTAGCCTCTCCGGCTCAGGCTCAGGAGATGCACAAATTTATCCGGGATCTTCTTGTAGACCTTTTTAATGCCCAGGTAGCCGATGATATGACCATCCTTTACGGGGGAAGCTGTAAACCCTCAAATGCAGCCGAATTATTTGCCAACCCTGATGTGGATGGCGGACTTATTGGTGGTGCAGCGCTTAAAGCTGAGGATTTTCTGGCTATTGTAAATGCATATTAGGCTTTAAGGCCGTTTTTATGGCATACCTCGAATTTGAAATTCCATCCAGAACCTGGGACAATACCGAGAAGGAGATATTGATTGCCTTATTGGCGGAGATCGGTTTTGAAGGTTTTGAAGACGGTGAGGATATCCTGAAAGGGTACGTGGAGGAGACGGTCTATACGGATTCGAAATGGAACCAGGTATTGGATAAACTGGGAGACCTGGGCATCAAGGTTCCATACAGGTTTCACAGAATCGAGGATCAGAACTGGAATGAGGAATGGGAAAAAAAGTTTGAACCTGTATATATAGAAGAAAAGGTGCTTATCAGGGCACCTTTTCATGATTCTAATAACGATTTGCCATGTACGCTGATTATTGAACCAAAAATGTCCTTTGGTACAGGTCATCACCATACAACAAAGTTGATGATCGTTGAGATGATGAAGTTTAGCTTCGAAACCAAAAGCGTGCTGGATATGGGTTGTGGAACAGGAGTGCTTGGCATCTATGCCTGTAAAATGGGAGCACCCGAGGTTTTGGGAATAGATTTTGACCGTTGGGCGTATCAAAATGCCATAGAGAACGTAGAAAGAAATGGAGCCTCCGGAATGGAGGTGCGGTTTGGGAATGTGGGTGTATTGAAAGACGATATGTTTGATTTTGTATTAGCCAACATTACCCGAAATACACTGGTGAGCGATATGGAACAATATACCAATCACCTGGTGAAAGACGGGATCATGATTGTGAGTGGATTTCTGACTGAAGATGTACAATATATTTTGAATGCTGCTTACAGAAGTAATTTGACACATCTGAATACCCTTGAGGATTCCAATTGGATCTCTCTTTCTTTTGTTAAACGGTAAGTTGATGCTTCTCGAGAAATGAGACAAATAGTTTTAACCCTGGTTCTCTTACTTGTTCTGACACTATCTGTCAGAAGCCAGGCCATTCGAGAGTTTTCAAGAGATACAGGATTGTACGTTTCAGAACTCACCATATTTACAGGAACATCAATTGAGACTTCTGAGATTCCTGATTTCGAGAGGTTTATACAGCTATATGACTCTCTTCCTTTTAACAGGAGGATGGAGATTATTGATTTATCTAACCTTTTAATTGGCCGACAATGCAGGCCCCGTCCGCATTTTATCACCTTTCAGCGGGTATTGAATGAGTTCTTTTTTGAAGATAAAACATCCCATGGCTATGAGGAGTGGCTAAAAGGATTCAAACATCTGCTCACTGATGATAAGGCCTTATTGAAAATCATTGATCAGTGGCTCTCCTTGTCTCTTTCATTGCTTAAAGACAACATTTTTTACAGTTCCAATTCTGTTACCTGGAAAGTATCGACCCCATCTTTCCGGTTTTTTACCGACGAGACCATGATGATCCTTTTCGAAGATGTGACTGTGGCCTGTTATTCGGGGAGGGATTTCATTCAAATTATGAATGCGACTGGTTATATTAACCCAATCACGCTGGAATGGCATGGGATCAAGGGAAAAGTTACCTGGGAGAGGGCAGGTATGCCTGAAACTGAAATGTATGCCTTATTAGACCATTTTAGAATCAACCTTAAAACACCAGGCTACTCAGCAGATTCGGTTATTTTGTACTATCCGGCCCTTTTTGAGGGTATAGCCCTGGGTCAACTGAAGGATAAAGTGACTTTGATTAAGGACCTGGCTTCCGTTAAATATCCACAATTTGTCTCTTATAAGAATTCATATGAAATTGATGACTTCATACCTGGGATCGATTTCAAGGGTGGGCTCTCCATCGAGGGAGCCAATCTGATGGGCTCTGGTGTGGGAGGTGAGCCTGCAGAACTTAAGATTTATAGCAATGATACCCTGCGTGTAAGGGCGCTGACCCGGAGGATCTCTATGAATGGGAGGTTTATCCGATCACGCCATGCAGCTGTGTCTATTTTTTTTGGAGGAGACTCCATATTCCATCCCGATCTTGAACTTGCATTTGACGTGGGTAAGGACCAGTTAAGACTCAATAAGTCGGAAGACTATAAATCCTTGGGTCCATATTCCAACTCCTATCACAACATCGATATGAATTTCGATGAACTGTTCTGGAACAGGGGAGAATCATTTATGAATCTCCAGGCCTTACAGGGCACATCAGTGGGACGAGCCACCTTTGAGTCCAGTACTTTTTTTGACTATAACTTCTACATGGAACTACAGGGGATGGACTATGAACATCCTCTTGCACAGCTGTATACATATTCAAATATGCTTGGGGGAAGAACCTTTGCAGTTCCCAACTATGCCTCCTATATCGGTTATTCGGAATACCAGGTACGTCATTTGCTGATGGGATTGTCCAAATTGGGATTCGTATTTTTCGACGATGAGAAAGACCTGGTGACCCTCCGACAGAAATTATTCGATTACATTACTGCATCCATGAAACAAAGGGATTATGATGTAATCAGGTTTATCTCCCGGATCGAGGGTGCTTCCAATGCCAGGCTGGATTTACACACCCGGGATTTAACCATCACGGGGATTCCTGTCATTTTTCTTAGTGATTCGCAGAATGTGAGACTGATACCCCGGGAGAACACCATTGTGATGAAGAAAAACAGAAGCTTCCAGTTCGATGGCATTGTGGATGCGGGTTTATTCAGATTTATGGGGCATGATTTTAATTTTGACTATGAGAACTTCAAGATAGGCTTAAAAAATATTGACTCCCTGCAGCTATCGATCTATACAGGGGAGTATAACCAGTACGGAGAACCCGTTCTGGCTCGAATCGACAATGTCATCGAAGATATGACAGGTGAGCTACTTATTGATGATCCACAGAATAAGTCCGGGTTGGAGAAATATCCCCAATACCCCACTTTTACAAGTAAGGAGGGCTCATATATCTTTTTCGACAGTGAAAATATCCAGGGAGGTGTATATAAACGCGACAACTTCTATTTTGAACTGGAGCCTTTTATAATTGACAGCCTGGATAACTTCAGCCCATCTGCCATTTCTCCGGATGGAACCTTTATTTCGGCCGGGATCATGCCTCCTTTGCAGATGCAGATGACACTGAGGGAGGATAATTCACTTGGATTCTATATGCAAACTGCCGAAGAGGGACTTCCTCTATATGGTGGATTGGGAACTTTTTTTAGCGACATTGAGATGAGCAGTAATGGGCTTCAGGGCTTTGGTTCATTCAATTATCTTACTTCAACCACCTGGTCGGATGGATTTATGATGCATCCCGATTCTCTTATGGCTGTCACACAGCGTTACCTGATCAGGGAAAAAGCAGAGGAAACGAGCTATCCATTTGTTGAAAATGAGGTCGCGGAAATGAAACTGATACCCGACCAGCAAGTGATGCGACTGGCCACTTTAGAACAAAATTTCAGGATCTTCAATGACAGTATATTTTTTGGGGGTGACCTGGCACTCAGACCCTCCGGACTCTCAGGTGAGGGCGTGATGGCCTTGCCCGAAGCCCGGTTGGAATCGGATTCATTCAGATACTCGCGTATGGCCATAGTGGCGGATTCTGGCGGAGTTCAACTAAAGGCCAGAACCATGCAGGAATTCCCCTTCCTGACCAACGACGTGAATATTCATATTGACCTGGACCAAAGGCAGGGAGAATTCAGGGCCAATGGGGACGCTACACTCATCGACTTGCCATATAACCTTTATGAGACCAGGCTGGATCAGATGATCTGGTTTATGGACAGCGCTAAGGTGGCCATGACCCAGTATAAATTACTCCCTGAGAATGAAGTGGATATTGGAATCGATTCACTGAAAACCAATGGCCCCGTCTACGTGTCAAACCATCCAAAACAGGATAGCTTGACTTTTGTAGCTCCCCACGCCACTTATAATTATAAGACCAGGACCTTAGAGGCAAATCAGGTCCCATTTATTGAGGTTGCCGATGCCTTTGTCTTCCCGCTTGAAGGAAAGGTGGAAATTGGTGCGCAGGCCAGGATGGAGGTTTTAGAGAATGCCAAAGTACTGGCCAACCGGGAGAACAGGCAGCACCTTATATTTAATGCATCCGTATCCGTGGAGGGAGCCATGAGCTATACGGGATCGGGGGATTATTACTATGCCGATGCATTTGGCAATGCCTATAAAATTCACTTTAATAACATCTGGGTGGATACTACCATACAGAGTCAATCCAAGGGTGAGATAGCGGATGTTGATTCGTTTATGTTAAGCCCTTTCTTTGATTTCCAGGGCGAAGTAACACTTGCTGCTTCAAATCCGTATCTGGTTTTTGATGGAGGAACACGGATTGTGCATGACTGCAACATCGGAAAAGACTGGTTGCGGTTTACATCATCTATTGATCCGGCCAATATCCAGATACCTGTTCCGGAAGCCATGCAGAATGTAGCATTGAATAAGATTTTTGCAGGGGCAATGATCACCCGCGATTCTACACATATTTATTCTGCATTCCTCTCTGGCCGGAAAGACTATTTCGATAAAAACATCACCGGTGCCACCGGCATCCTGGTATATAATCCAGATCAACAGAAATATATTATATCCAGTCCTGATAAGATTACAAATCCTACTATGCCAGGCAATTACCTTTCTCTGGAAACCTCCACGTGTGAGGTTTATGCAGAGGGGACCATCGATCTTACGGTGGAATATGGCCAGGTTAGGATCATCTCAACCGGGAATGCTTTGCACCAGGTGAGTGAAGATAAATTTTCACCACACCTGATCCTGGGTCTCGATTTTCCATTTTCGGAGGATGCATTGCAGGTAATGGGAAGGGAAATTGATAGCCTGCCCGACCTTGAACCTGTGGACCTGAGCAGTCCCAGGTATCAGCTGGCCATGCGGGATCTGCTTGGAACGGATCTAGCCAATAAATTGGATAGACAGCTGGGTTTAACAGGAGCCTATGCTGAGATTCCGGCAGTCTGGAAGAATACAATCTTCTTCAATGATTTGCCTCTGGTGTGGAACCAGGAGACCCAGTCGTTCAGACACAGTGGTAAAATTGGCATTGGAAACATTGGCGATGTCCAGGTGAATAAGAAGGTGGAGGCCTATATTGAAATGGTGGAAAAAGGTTCAGGCGATATATTTGATATCTACCTCAGGGTCGATGACCGAACATGGTATTATATTGGGTATTCACCAGGTGGATTGCAAGTTCTCTCATCAAACAGGGAGTTTAATAGTATTGTTTTTGATTTGAAAGAGAACGACAGACGCGTGAAGGGCAAGGTGGGAGTGGCTCAGTATGTATATAGCCTGGCTGCGAGGCGAAGGGTAGATCTCTTTATTGACCGGTTCCTGGAGTATGAGGAGTAGTAGGATCTCCTATTACATATGCCAGGCTATCCACCGGAACGTAAGCCAAGCTCAATCACATCCACATTGTCGATTTTTCCTTTATCAATTTCGAAACGTAACAAGGTTCTGACTTGATGCATTCCATTTCTTCCTGCAGATCCCGGATTCATGTGCAGAAATCCATTCTTCTTATCGGGCATTACTTTTAAAATGTGCGAGTGGCCTGAAATAAATAGTCCCGGCGGCTTGCTCTCGATAAGAGACCTAAGGCGATAATCATAATTTCCGGGATAGCCTCCAATGTGTGTCATCCAGATGTCTAATTCCTCTCTGACCAAGCGTTGATGCCCGGGATACCTTTTGCGTATATCGGTACCATCTATGTTTCCATACACAGCAATGACCGGAGCAATCCTTGAGAGCATAATGATCACTTCATAGTCTCCTATATCTCCTGCATGCCATATCTCATGGCATTCAGAAAAGTGTTCATTAATTCGGGGATCAAAAAAACCGTGTGTATCGGAGAGAAGTCCAATTCTGATCATCACATTGAAAATTGACGGTTAATTTACTATTTTTAAGTTCAAATCTTTACCATGAACCTCTTTTACAGCCCTCACATTGGAGGCGATGTTTTTTTACTGGATGAGAATGAATCAAAACATGCCGTGCGTGTACTTAGGCTGGTTGTGGGAAACCAGGTCATCCTGGTGGACGGAAGAGGGGGATGGTATGAGGCGACTATTCTGGAAGATCATCCCAAGCGGTGCTTGCTTAAAATAGATTCGCATACATCCAACTATAAGTCCCTTTCCTACCATTTGCATCTGGCCATATCTCCAACCAAAAATATGGATCGCTTTGAATGGTTTCTTGAGAAGGCTACTGAAATCGGGATATCCTCCATTACTCCTATACTCTGTCACCGGACAGAGCGGAGAAATTTGAAGCCGGAGCGCCTTGAAAAAGTGGTGATCTCAGCCATGAAACAGTCCCTGAAAGCCTTTAAACCTAAGCTAAACGAAGCCATTAAAGTCCAGGATTTCCTTGCTATGGAACACCTTGGTACCAAGGGCATTGCCCATTGCCTTCCCAATGAAAGAAAGGGTGTGGATGAGCTAATCAAATCTGATCGATATACCTTGATGGTGGGCCCGGAAGGAGATTTCACTGAGGAGGAGATTGAAGGTGCCCTGAAGTCAGGATTTATTCCGTTCCACCTGGGAGAATCCAGGTTAAGAACAGAAACGGCAGGGGTTTACATTACCGCGGCCATTCAGCTGCTCCGGAAATTTTAACTCTTTTCATACCATACAAAAAAGAGGCCCGTTAGAGCCTCTTTTTTCAAATCTTGTTTAAAATGGTTTGTACGAGTTTGTCGCCTGGATCGATAAGCATTTGTTCCAACACTTTGTGCAGGAATTTGTCTTCTAAGTCTTGATCCAGAATTTCCGGGATATTGAAGGATTGATCAAATTTATTAAATCCATCCACCCGGTGAAATAGGGTAGAAACTTTTACCATAGGCAATTATTAATTAGGTTTTCAGTAATAAAACGCCTAACTGGATGGATTATTGTAAATAAGTGTGAAAGATTTCTAATATACCGTAAGAGAGAGGTCCTTTTCCTTAATCAACTTTCTAAGATTGATCAATGCGTAACGCATTCGGCCGAGGGCTGTATTGATGCTCACATCGGTCTGTTCTGCAATCTCTTTAAAACTAAGTTCTCCATAATGCCTGAGTAAAACCACTTCACGCTGGTCATCAGGAAGCTCGTTTATCAGGGTCCGGATCTCCGCTTTAATCTGGCTATTGACAATGAGTTCCTCAATGTTGCTGTCAGAAAATTTCTTGGAGTTAAACAGATCGACTTCAGAATCATCATTGGAAACTGAATTCATCTGTTTCTCCTTCCTGAAATGATCTATAATCAGGTTGTGGGCAATTCGAATTACCCAGGAGAGGAATCTTCCATTATCCCTGTATTTACCTCCACGAAGTGACTGGATTACTTTAATAAAAGTCTCCTGGAAAAGATCTTCCGCCAGTGGTTGATTCTTAATAGTGAGCAATATGTATGTATACACCTTGCTCCGATGTCGGTTAATTAAGATCTCAATGGCTGACTGGTCACCTTTGACATATGCTTGAACCAATTCTTGGTCGTTCACTAAATTTTCTTTCAAAACTTTCGTTCCTGTTGGTTAAGCGTAAAGGTTTTCCTATAGGCGAGTATTTATTGTTAATACTTGTTAAACGTATACAATTTGTAAACGTTGCAATTAACTAAAAATAATTGTTAATACAAAATATAGTACTTTTACGTTCAATAATTATGCCAAGCAATAACGAACAGGAAATACATATTAAGGGAGCGCGTGTTCATAACCTGAAAAACGTGGAATTGCGTATACCCAGAGATCAGATGGTGGTGATCACAGGACTCTCGGGATCTGGTAAATCATCTCTGGCATTTGATACACTCTATGCGGAAGGTCAGAGGCGTTATGTGGAGAGTCTCTCTGCCTATGCAAGGCAGTTCCTTGGCAGGATAGATAAACCGGATGTGGATTTTATTCATGGGATCCCTCCGGCAGTAGCACTTGAGCAGAGAGTCAATTCCCGTAACCCTCGCTCAACAGTTGGGACATCCACCGAAATATATGACTACATAAAGCTCCTATTCGCCAGGATAGGCAAAACTTATTCTCCAATCTCAGGAAAACTGGTCAGGCGGCATTCGGTTAGCGATGTGGTGGCTTATATCCTCTCTCAGGACCAGGGAAAGCGACTGGCTATCCTGTCCACAGTTTCTCTGAATGCGGAAAAAGATCTTGATTATCAGCTGGATATATTTATACAGCAAGGCATGACCCGTGCCCTGGTGGGAAAAGAGATTAAAGAATTGGAAGCCCTCAAGGGGGGACGGGAGAACAAAGATAATTTCCTTGTAAATCTGGTGGTTGACAGGATTGTCGTGCAGAATGACGATGAATCAAAAAGCAGGTTTGGTGATTCTGTCCAGACCGCTCTGCAAATTGGCCATGGTCATTGTTTGCTCTGGGATCCTGAAAAGCAAAAATCTGAGGAGTTTTCCACCAGGTTTGAAGCTGATGGGATGGAATTTGACGAACCTTCAGAATACCTGTTTAGCTTTAACAATCCGGTGGGGGCCTGCCCTTCATGCGAAGGCTACGGGAAGGTGATGGGGATTGATGCGGACCTGGTTGTACCCGACAAGCGTTTATCGGTATATGACGATGCCGTAGTTTGCTGGAAAGGGGAGAAGATGAAAAAATGGAAGGAGAAGCTTGTGATGAAAGCAGATCAATTGGACTTTCCTATCCACACACCTTACTTTCAATTGACGGAAGAAGAACGCAATTTGCTTTGGAAAGGAAACAAGTATTTTCGGGGGATCAATCGTTTTTTTGACCACCTGGAGGCGAAAAAGTATAAGATACAATACAGGGTCATGCTCTCCCGTTATCGCGGCAAGACAGTCTGTCTTGAGTGCAATGGCAGCCGCCTTAGAAAGGAGGCCGCTTATGTGAAAGTGGGAGGCAAGGTCATCAGCGATCTGGTGAGACTTCCTATCAAAGACCTGGAGCACTATTTCAGGGAGCTGAAACTTCAAAAAAAAGATTTAAAAATCTCAGAACGCTTGCTTAAAGAGATTAACAGCAGGATCAGTTTCCTGACCAGTGTGGGACTTGGTTATCTAACCCTGAACAGGCTTTCATCAACCCTTTCAGGCGGAGAGAGCCAGAGAATTAACCTGGCCACCTCCTTGGGAAGCAGCCTGGTGGGTTCACTCTATATTCTGGACGAACCCAGTATTGGTTTGCACTCCCGCGATACAGATCAGCTCATAGGGGTATTGAAAGATTTGCAGGAACTGGGAAATACAGTGGTGATTGTTGAACATGATGAAGAGATCATCAAATCGGCCCATCATGTGATTGATATGGGTCCTATGGCTGGAAGGCATGGGGGTGAAGTTGTTTTTCAGGGTGGGCATCAGGATCTTCTGAAGGAGGAAAAAAGCCTGACTGCCAGGTATATGAATGGAATTATGAAGATTCCGATACCTGCAACAAGAAGAAAATGGAACAACTATCTGGAACTGAAGGGCGCAAGAGAAAACAACCTGGCTGGGATTGATGTGAAATTCCCATTAAACATTTTCACAGTGATCACAGGAGTAAGCGGATCAGGAAAATCCAGCCTTGTGAGATCAATTTTATACCCTGCCATGAATAAACGATTGAATGGGGCAGGGGAGAAGCCAGGCAAACACGATATGCTAGGCGGTGACCTTCACCTGATAGATCGGGTTGAATTTGTGGACCAGAACCCAATTGGAAGGTCTTCCAGATCAAATCCGGTTACTTATCTGAAGGCATTTGACGATATCCGAAAGCTCTATGCCGATCAACAAGCCTCGAAAATAAATGGATTTAAAGCTTCACATTTCTCATTCAATATCGATGGAGGAAGATGTGAGGAGTGTCAGGGAGAAGGAGAAATTAAGGTAGAAATGCAATTCATGGCCGATGTGAGGCTTATTTGTGACAGTTGCCATGGCAAACGATTCAAGGATGATGTCCTTAATGTTACCTACAGAGATAGGAGCATCTTCGATATCCTGGAGATGACCATTAATGAAGCCATCGAGTTTTTTGGAGAGGAACAGAATTCATCAGAGAAAAGGATAGTCAGGAAACTTACCCCCTTGCAAAGGGTTGGACTGGGTTATGTAAAACTGGGACAATCGTCCAGTACACTCAGTGGAGGGGAAAGTCAACGCGTAAAACTTGCCTATTTTCTAAGTAAGGAGTCGGATGAAGAGCGGGTTCTTTTTATTTTTGATGAACCCACCACCGGTCTGCATATGCACGATATTTCACTTTTGCTTTCATCCCTGGAATCTTTGCTTGAAAAGGGACACACCATCCTTGTGATAGAGCACAACCTGGAAGTAATCAAATATGCAGACTGGATTATAGACCTTGGACCAGAAGGGGGAGATCAGGGTGGTAAAATCGTTTTCCAGGGTGTACCGGAAGACATTCCCGCCACCGGTTCTCACACAGGCCACTATTTGAAATCCAAACTGATCAGGGCTTAGAAGAAATAGTAAATAGCCATCAAGCCTCTCATATTACCCACTGCATTAGTCTCTGCAGGGATATAGTTGGAATCATAATTAGAACCATAAGCTGCATTGGTATACTCTAACTCAAGAGCAAGCCTCACTTTGCCACTATTGTACATAATCCTGGGAGAAATCCTGTAGAGGGTTCGGATTGTGGTTCCCAGTCCAAATACCTGGTTATCGGGATTGCTCATGGCTTCCTTGGTGCCATTGTTGCTGGTCAGGCCTCCGAATAATCCCACCTGTGGATTGCCGTTGGTATGAATCTCCCCCCAGAAGGACATGCTTTTCAAAGGGGTGTATACCCGCTCACCTGTAGTAGCATCTTTTACATCTTTAATTGCATAGCCACTGATGGCCAGGAGATCAGAGATATTTTCACCATAGCGAACCTGGACCTTTGCAGTGACCGGTTTAGTAGTGATTTTAGTAAATGCAATGAGAGATAATCCACCAATCCTTTCATCCACCTGATAGATAACCCCATTGGAAGGACTGTTGGAAAGCCTTGGAACAAGTGTTTTATATGCCATACCGATCCCGGTCAGCAGTTTGGGCCCCGTTTCATTGGAAGTTCCATAATGCAACTGGAGATGCATATCAGGATGTGCTGAGTTTCTAAGGTAGGCAGAGCTGGCCCCAATTTCACCGAAACTTGCATAATCTCGCTGAGCAAGTGCTGCTGCAATAAATGAGAGTCCTCCGGTACGATAGGTGAATCTAATTTGTGGATTTCTTGCAAATGATTGAAGGGGAGTACCCGTGTTAAATGATACAGTACCGGGAAAACATCCTGTCACAAAAAGGGGATTCCAGTATTGCCCTGCCAACACTTCCAGATGTTCCCAATTAAGTTTGACAAAGGCATGTCTTAAGCGAAACAGGTCGATATGTGCATTGGCCTGGGCAAAGAAATCACCTTCAATAAGTCCAGAAGTCTTTGCACCAAAAGCATCCGGTCCTGAGATGGCACCGCTTAGTCTGGACTGGATGGCTAAAAAGTTAAAACTGGCTTTAGCATTGATGTCATTTCCATTCTCATCCAACAGCTCGGGCATGGGCCACAACAGGAAATGTCCTTCCCTGGCAGAAACGGTTTGCCTGGAATCCCAGAAAAAATCATTCTTCACAAACCCAGAAAATTTGATTCCGAATTTTTTTTCATCCTGGGCTTTTACACCCAGGGTTATAATCAGTGTCAGGGTAATGATTAATGTCCGTCTCATATTTTACATATTACTATTGTGTCAGGCTAGCTTCTTAGCGTTATCTTTCTGTGTTGCTAACGACACTATAATAAGTGTAAGCATTGCCAGTGTAAATGAAATTATTGCCGGTGAATCCAGTCCATGCAATCCTTCACTCCCGAAAAATTGCTTACTTATTGAGGGGCCCGTCACAATAATACCAATGGCGCTTACAATACCAACAACAATTGACGAAGCAATACCTTTTGCAGTCGTCTTTTTCCAGAACAGCAACATCAATATTGCCGGTAGGTTTGCAGAAGCTGCAACAGCAAAAGCCCAACCAACAAGGAAAGATACATTCATCCCTTTAAATATTATTCCCAGCACAATAGCCACGACACCCACGCAAACTGCAGCAATTTTCCCCGCTTTCACTTTCGCCTTATCCGATAGCTGTTTACCCATATATCGGTCAACCAGATCGTGGGCAATAGCACCGGATGAAGCAACAATAAGGCCACTAACAGTTCCCAGGATAGTAGCAAAAGCTATTGCTGAGATAATAGCAAATAATCCAATACCAAAAGCTTTAGCTAAGAGTGGGGCTGACATATTTCCGTCTTCCAGGTTTAATACACCATTCGTTGCAGCACCCAATCCCATAAACAGGGTCAGAACATAGAAAAACCCAATGGCAGCAATTGCAACAATTGTAGATTTCCTGGCATCGCGTTGACTGGGGACCGTATAATAACGGATAAGGATATGAGGTAATGACGCTGTACCAAGAAATAACGCAAGCATAAGAGATATGAAATTCAATTTTGATAATGGCGTAGCACCTTTCCCAATCTTAAATTTCAACCCGGGAATTAGCATTTCTTTGCCGGGGGTTATTTTCTGAACATAGGCAGTTACTTCATCATCACCATCTTCAAATAAAACTTTTACATATCGTGCAACTTCGCTTGAATTGATGATGCTTAAAAATTTTAAAGGACTTACTTTCCCGGTTGATTCAACTTCCACTCCGTCCTTAATAATTTTTACCAGGGTACCTACCTGATAGAACTTTCCTTCTTCTTTTGGTGCACCATTGTATAATTTTCCCCCATCACTTGTAGTTGTGACAGACATTGCCTCCTCGAAGTTATCCCCGCTTTCAGTAAACCAGCGATATATACCATCTTTTTCCATTTTTACCAACGAAACATCTCCAACATCCATACTGGAAACCAAAGTAAAGCCCTGCATATTATCGTCAGTTAATGTCATGGGCTGGATATAGTCTTGATTTTTATTATCGGGATTGAGGTTTAAGCCATTGCTAAAAATATAAATGGCAAGAACCGTAGAAAAAATGATTAGTAATCCCCCTTTTATAAATTGAACGTATGTTGTCGATGTCATGCCTGCCGTTGCAACTATAAAAATCACTACTGCGCCTACAATAACAACCCCAACCCAGTGGTCAAGCCCAAGTAGTGGTTCCACGAGGGTGCCGGCACCTACCATCTGAGGGATCAGGTAAAATATTGAAACAATCAATGTGCTGATAGCTGCCGTAAGCTGAATGGCTTTAGAATTAAATTTTGAATCCAAAGCATCAGTAAACGTATATTTCCCTAAGCGCTTCATGGGTTCGGCAACAAGGAAAAGTGCTACAACCCAACCAGCCAGGTAACCTATTGAATAGAGGAAGCCATCATAGCCTACAAAAGCAATCATCCCGCAAATACCCAGAAAAGAAGCGGCGGATAGATAATCACCAGCAAAGGCTATTCCATTTACAGCCCAGTGAATTGAACCGCCGGCAGCAAAATAACTGCTGGCGGATTTAGTTTTTGAGCCAAAGTAAAATGACAAACCCAATACAATCAATACAAAAAAGACGAACAAGGCAATTGCTAAATATGAAACTCCGTAAATCATGATTTTTCCTCATTATTCATTTCATTTTCAAACTTTGTACATCTCCAATTGTAAATCAGACCCATAATTATAGCAAGAACAATTAGTCCGAAGCCGTATGTTACAGCAAGGTTGAGGTCTCCAATAACTGATATGCTCATTGCTTCATAATTAGTTACACCAATGGCTACAAATACTCCATATACAATGGTATAAAAAACGAAAAGCCATATGCCAAGCCTTGATTTCCTTTTCGCTGAATGATCTACACCGAGTTCTACTGCTGGTCCGTGATCCATAGTTTTAAATTTTTAGGGATTGATAATCGCTTAATATTTTAATTGCTTCTGTCTGATGACAAAGAGAGCATTCACAAACATTGACATTTGAATAATTGCTAAAATCATTGTCAATGACTGACTAAAAAGATGTTTGTATTTGGATTTTGTGGTAGTGGTTCTGTTTAGGGTTCATTAGTTGGGGATGGGTTTCTTGTGATCAGTGATCAAAGGTTAGTGGTTAGTATAATACACGTATTGTTATTGGAGTAACAGTTGGTAAATATAAAAAAAAAGGGTTGTCTGCTTTCGCAGTCAACCCCATTATGCTTAATTATTCTCGATCTTAATTACTCATGCCCTAATCATCCTTGGAACCAAACATGATCGCCACGCAACCTTCTTCGGGTTCATCAATATTCCCATCAGGAATAGGCACCTTCACCATGATTTTAAGCTGTTGGCTGGATTCCAGAGTGAAATCCCACTTCCAGTCAAAATCTTTCAGACTGTTGTCGTACAATACCTTGCCATTTCGCGTATCAACCACTTTAAATTCAATGGGTTTAAGGTTGTGGGCGCCGCACACACCAATCCTGTAATTCCTGTCAGAATAGAATGTTTTGTATAGCTCTGCTTCCTCACCTTCAATTAATAATGCAGCATGGTAGTTCCCATCGTGTTGATAGGGTTTCAATCCGGATTTACAGGTATTTTTTGCAAATTGTTTGCATTGTGCATTCATTGCCACAGGCAGTAAAAGCATACTTGCAACCAAAGATATAAAGAGTAATCCTTTCTTAGTCATGGTATATGGTATTAGGATATATAGCTTGTTCTGATTTCTATAACTTTTGACCTCAATTCTTTAAATACATCCGTTGTAATATGTATGGATGATTCAGATTTTAGCGTGGTAACATTGGTTGCAGGATCTTCTACGGCTGTAACATCACCCTGCTTTATGCTTATCTTATCAAAAATGGATTTAAGCGACTTAACATCCTCCAGAACAGCCATGGCATCCGCATCCTCCGGGGATTCTTCAAGTAGATTCACTATAATATCCAGTGATAATTTCTGATCTACAATTCTTTCAACCAACTTATTATCTTCAAGTGAACGTTCATCTACCAGGTTAGTGGCAATGTACAAACCCTCAACCCAACCACCCACAAGGACTACAGATGCAATGGCCTCAAGGCCATTTTCCTGTAAGAAGGAGCTTGAATTCATCAATGTTTCAGAGATTATATCGATAATTACATCCCGGTTGTTAATATGCTCTTCAAGACGCTGGATGGTCTCTTCATTGATGGCATTCAGGATATTGAGCCCATCGGCCATCTTTTTTGCCGCTTCAATGTAATTCATAGTAGCCTGAGTCTGATCGAACAGGCTGGCGTAACTCAAGTCTGTTGAGTATATGCCCAGATTAAGTGCTTTGCTCTTGGCTGTAATATACCTGGAGGTATTACCTGTCAGATTCATCAACCCTTCATCATATTGAGCACCGGCATTTTTTATAAGCATGGCAGTTTCCAGTGGTGAGGGAAGCGAATAGAAAATCCTCTTGGCAGTATTCAATTGAGCCTGTGTCTCTGCATCCAGTCCATCGGATGCTTTGAAATCTCCGGAGCCTTCACTTTTTTGACCGCGGTTGCATCCACTCATGATGAAGCCGAGAGAGATAAACAGAAGAAGGAATAATCTGCCGGATAATATTAGGTTTCGGTTCATAGGTAAATAATTTATTTCACTGAGTTAATTTGACTATTTTCAGAGCTTTCCTGCTTAGTAAAAATAACACTTTTTTTTTAATTTCAAAAAGGATACGCTCACCTGAGAGCCACTATTTATACGGCATTCAGGCCATTATTTAAATAGTGTAAACCTTTCTGTTAACAAAGGTTCATATTCTTCATCCAGTTGTTCTGTCCAACCTATCATATACTCTGTAAATTCACCAATTTCAAGATCAATCAAAGGTCTTGCATAAACATCCGACATTACATCATTAGGAAATGCCTCCATTGCCTGCTTAATCTTCCCTTGATTTCGTCGAAAATACGACTTATTCAGGTCCGCGGCACCATAGAGATGTAGGAAGTTATGAGCAATTTCAGAAGGGTATTTATAGCTAACCACAGAAAACTCCACATCATCATTGTTCAATGTGTTGATAGCTATAGATATATCAGATCGAAAATAGTTGTTTATCAGGAACATCATGGCTACACTTTCCACCTGGTATTCATCCCTGAGGAAGGCAATGAGCCGCTCTTTATTACCGGGTCGTTTCTGAAGTGGGATTCCATCTTTTTCTTTAATATAGAGGGATTCACCTATGATTTTTGATACGTAGTCACCCCACCGGCTTAGGGATTCCATTCCCTTTTCCAGCTTCTGATCCTTGATTACCTCGTCTATGGTGGCATTGGGCAGATTCTTTTCTATGGTCGTAAATTCATCCCCAATGTAATAGTCCGTTTTGATATTGAGTGGAATATTTTGCTTGGTGGCCTGGTTTTCAAGCCATCTGGCTGCCACCTGAATGCTGTCAATGGTAGTGAGAATATCAAACTCAGTCCATGGAGAGGTGCTTCGGGTATCTATAAAGACAAAATAGAGCAAGACATCATTTTTCAGGTCTTTGCACACATTGTTAAAACGCCCCAGCGCAAAATCAAAGGATGGGGTGGATGCTGAGCTAGCTGTAACCAGGATCAGGAATAATAAAAGCTTTGTAACGACATTCCGCATTAACGGTGTTTAATAAGTTGCTCAAATGTACGTAAAAGGGAGTGTCAGGGTTTCTCTTTTTTTTCAAAATAGGTGCAAAATTCTCGGATACCGCACTGATCACATGCTGGTTTTCGGGCGGTACACACATAGCGGCCGTGAAGTATGAGCCAATGATGGGCCAAAGGAATCTTCTCTTCCGGTATATATTTGATGAGTTGCATCTCTGTTTCATATGGATTCTTTGCCCGGGTAGTGAGACCTATCCTTGCTGCCACCCTGAATACATGTGTATCCACAGCCATGGCTGGCTTTTGAAAGGCTACAGAAAGAATGACATTGGCTGTTTTCCTTCCAACACCCGGCAATTGTTGGAGCTTTTCCATGGTGTCGGGGACAATCCCATTGAAATCCTCTGTCAGCATGCGTGCCATACCAAGCAGGTGCTTGGCCTTGTTATTGGGGTAAGAACAACTCTTTATAAGCTCAAATACCTGTTCCTGACTGGACTGAGCCAGCGCTGAAACGTCAGGATACTTCTGAAAAAAAGGAGGCGTTATCAGATTAACCCTCTTATCAGTGCATTGGGCAGAGAGGATCACAGCCACTAAAAGTTCATATGGATCTGTATAATCCAATTCAGTTTCAGCCACCGGCATCACTTCAGAAAAATATGAGATGATCTTTTCGTACCGTTCGCTTTTCTTCATAAAAGCAATAATAATAAAAGTTTACCAGGGTAGCCAGGTTCTCTTTCAAATTGTAATGAACTTTGGTAATCTGGTAATAATTGTTTACGTTTACAGCTCAATTATTTAGAGTGACATATAGAAGCACCGCATATTATTTTTATTTTTTTACTGGCAGATAGCGAGTCGGGCTTACTTTATGTTTAATGTACCCGGCTTTAGTCGGGTTTTTTGTTTTGTAGCAATGGCAAAAACGATAGCAATACAGGGAGGATATGGTGCTTTTCATGAAATTGCAGCGCACCATTTCTTTAAAGATGAAGAGATAAATATTCTCCCCAGGAAAACATTCCGGGATATGGTTACCACCTTGAAAGACCGGCAATGTGATTTTGGGATCATGGCCATTGAGAACTCGCTGGCAGGAAGCATTATACCAAATTACAACTTGATTATTAATACCAGTATGCATATCACCGGGGAGATCTACCTGAGGATAAAGCAGAATCTGGTGGCCATGCCAGGAGTGACAATTCCTGATTTGAAAGAGGTTTATTCTCATCCAATGGCTATTCTTCAGTGCCAGAACTTTTTCGATTCCCTTCCAGAAATCCGCTTAATAGAAAGCCTGGATACTGCCATGAGTGCCGAAGAGGTAGCGCAGAATAAACTGATGGATACGGGAGCAATCTCAAGCAAAATGGCCGCCAATAAATATGGGCTTGAGATACTTGCGGAGAGTATCGAGACCAATAAGAAAAATTACACCAGGTTCCTGATACTCTCGGAGAACGGTATCAAGACCCCAAAGGAAGAAGTAAACAAGGCATCAATCTTTTTTACGGTGGCTCATAAATTCGGATCACTGTCTAAAATTATCTCCATACTTTCCTATTATGAAATAAACCTGGCTAAGATCCAATCCATGCCCATTCCTGGAAAGGATTGGGAATATATGTTTTATGTGGATCTTGAGATTAATGATTATGAAATGTACAAAAGAGCCCTGGAGGCTGTCAGCCCATTTACACCGTCACTGGGTATTCTGGGTGAATATATTAAAGGTGAATCAGTAATTGAATAGATATTTGTAATGGTAATTGACGTAGAATTAGAACCGTTGTACATTGAGGGCGAGCTGTTTACAAAGCCTGTAATTATGGCAGGGCCCTGTTCGGCAGAGTCTGAGGAGCAAGTGTTATGCACAGCTGTATCACTGGCTGAAATGGGAATCAAAATCTTCCGGGCAGGAATCTGGAAACCCCGGACAAGACCCAATGCATTCGAGGGCGTGGGATCGGTTGGTCTCCAGTGGTTGCAAACTGTGAAAAAGGAGACCGGAATGTTAATCTCCACAGAGGTGGCCAATGTGAAACATGTATATGAAGCCCTGAAGTTTGGGATCGACATTATCTGGATAGGAGCAAGAACTTCCGCCAATCCTTTTGCCGTTCAGGACATTGCCGACTCCCTTAGGGGTGTCAATATCCCGGTCATGGTTAAGAATCCTGTAAATCCCGACGTAGACCTATGGATAGGTGCCATTGAACGGATCAACAACGCAGGGATTAAGCGTATGGCTGCTATCCACAGAGGTTTCTCAAGTTACGACAAAACCCTTTACCGGAATATTCCCCAATGGCAGGTACCCATCGAGCTAAGGAGGCGAATTCCGGAAATTCCCATCATTACCGATCCAAGTCATATCTGTGGCAACAGGGAGTTTCTTTATGACATCTCACAAAAGGCCATGGACCTTAATTTCGATGGATTGATCATCGAAACCCACTGTAACCCTGATAAGGCGCTGAGTGATGCCCAGCAACAGGTTACACCCGACGGATTAAAAGGGATAATAGACAAGCTTGTACTGAGGGATCCTGATTTTAATGAGGAGCTGATGCTCACAATGGCCGGACTCAGAGATCAGATCGATAAGCTTGACGACCGGATGATCAACCTTTTGGAGGAACGAATGCATGTTTCTGAAAAGATCGGGAATCATAAGAAGGAGAACAATATTACCATCCTTCAGACTAAAAGATGGGATGATATGTTGAAGAACCGCTTAACATTGGGTAAAAGAAAAGGCTTAAGTGAGGAGTTTATGATTAAATTGTTTCGTTCCATTCACCAGGAATCTATCAACCACCAAACCAGTGTGATGAATAAAGAGTAGAACAAATGCATCAGATTAAATTGACCACACCATCGGGTAATACCCAAATATCAGTTGGAGAGAACCTCTCTTCGGGCCTTACAACAATTGATAAGCCCCCTGTTTTACTGGTGGATGAGCATGTCCTTTGCGAGCACCAGGATCTATTTAGTTGTTTCAAGAGCATCACAATCCCATCTGGGGAGCGCTATAAGAACATGCAAACGGTGGAAAATATCTACAGGGAACTGGTTAACCTGGAGGTTGACCGATCCTCAATGATTGTTGGAGTGGGAGGGGGGCTGGCTACCGATGTGGCTGGTTATGTGGCTTCAACTTACCTGAGGGGAATTCCCTTTGGTTTTATAAGCTCTACGCTGCTAGGTCACGTAGATGCCAGCATAGGGGGAAAGAATGGCGTAAATCTGGATGGATACAAGAACATGATAGGAAATTTCAGGCAGCCTTCTTTCGTCTGGTGTGACCTTTCCCTGCTTAAAACACTTGCCCGTAAAGAGTATATCTCGGGGATTGCCGAGGTGATTAAGTATGGAGCCATCTGGGATATAGATTTCCTGAACTACTTAGCTGATCACATGACTGAATTGCTAAGTCTGGACCTTAAGGTTCTGGAACATGTGGTGACTTTCTCTGCGCAAATTAAGGTGGATGTGGTACAAAAAGATGAGAAAGAATCGGATTTGCGACGTATTTTGAATTTTGGACATACCATTGGTCATGCCATTGAGCGCGAAAGAAAGGTGTTGCATGGACAGGCTGTAGCAGTAGGAATGGTTATGGCGGCCCGGCTCTCTTTTAACCTGGGCCTTCTTCCAGCTTCTGATGTGGATATCTTACAGAACCTTATAGAGTCTGCAGGACTGCCTTACGAAATGGATCTTGATCCCAACATAATTTATCAGAATATCAGGAAGGATAAGAAGAAGAGCGGGGAGGATATCCATTTTGTATTACTTGATGGTTTGGGTAAGACATTAATTAAAACCATCTCTCTTTCAGAGCTTAAACCAATGATTGATGATCTGTGTTAGCATCTCCAGGATCGACCAGTTGCCAGAGCTTATAGAATCGGGGGTCACCCTTATGGAGCTTCGTCTGGACTTGATCAAAGAAGATCCGGGCCATATCTACCGGCAAATTCCTGACCACATACAGACCATAGCCACATGCAGGTCAGAGGGCTACAATGATTCGGAAAGAATTGATCTCTTGAAAAGCTCTATGGATCTGGGGGCCAACTTCATCGATGTAGAGATTGAATCCACAGATGATTACCTCAGTACACTGATTGCGCATGCCCGTCAATGCGGTACAAAAACCATCATATCTTATCATAATTTTGAAGCCACTCCTGAAAAGAATGAGCTTGAGCACTTACTTCAGAAGTGCTATGAGCGGGGAGGAAATGTGGCAAAGATTGCAGTGCAGGTGAATACTTTGAAGGATGTACATCACCTGCTGGGGATTTACAAGCTCCCTGGAAAGAAGGTGGTCCTGGGAATGGGAAAACTTGGAAGGATTACCAGGTTAGTGGGGCCCTATCTGGGCGCTGAATTCACTTTTGGTGCTCCGGGAACCGGGAGCGAAACTGCACCTGGACAATTTAGCTACAATCAGTTAACAGATATTTATAAAGTGATTGATGAATCATGAACTCATTTGGTAAACTATTTAGGATCAGTATTTTTGGGGAATCTCATGGAGAGTCGGTCGGCATCGTAGTGGATGGGTGTCCTGCAGGGGTCCCATTAAAACACTCAGATTTCAATGCCGATTTTTCAAGGCGAAAAAGCGGAGCTAAAGGAACCACACCCAGGAGGGAGGCCGATATTCCCAGGATTATGAGTGGTGTTTTTAATGCCTATACCACCGGAGCCCCGGTGATGATTATGTTTGAGAATAGCAATACGCGCTCCAGGGATTACAGTAAGTTAAAGGAGATTCCCAGACCGGGTCATGCCGATTTTACAGCCCAACATAAATTTGGGGGCTACCAGGATTACCGGGGTGGAGGACATTTTTCTGGACGCTTAACCCTGGGGCTTGTGGCAGCAGGTGTTATTGCCAAAAAGATTATCAATCCCATAAAGGTTACCGGAACCCTCCTCGAAGTGGGTGGGAGCGCCGATATTGAATCGGCTGTTGACAGGGCCATGGAGCAGAAGGATTCTATCGGTGGGATTGTCCAGTGCACCATAAATCAGGTACCCCTTTCCCTTGGTGAGCCCTTCTTCGATTCGGTGGAGGCGGTAATGAGCCATGTGATATTTTCCATTCCAGCCATCAAAGGAATTGAATTCGGATCGGGTTTTCAGGCAGCGAAAATGACCGGAAGTGAGCACAACGACAACATACTGAATAAGGATGGAACCACTGAGACCAATTATGCAGGTGGGATCAACGGAGGGATAACAAGCGGTAATGAAATCGTATTCAGGGTAGCTGTGAAGCCCACCTCCAGCACCCATCAGACACAGCGTACCATCAATCTCACTACGGGTAAACTGGAAGACCTGAGTATAGAGGGCCGCCACGATACATGCATTGCCCTGAGGGTTCCGGTAGTGGTTGAGGCTGCTGCCGCCATTGTGATGGCTGATTTTTTACTGCAGTCTCAGCAGACAAAAAGGATATTTAAACATAAAACAGAATAGCATACAATGCGAATCGCAATCATAGGAGCCGGCAACATGGGCTCATGGCTGGTGGAGTCTCTCTGCCTGGACTACGAAGTGGGTGTATATGATGTGGACCGAAGCAAATTAAAATATTTCTTCAACTCCCGAAAGTTCCTGTATTACGAGGAGATTATGGATTTTAAGCCCGATATCCTGATCAATGCAGTGAGTCTGGACCAGACCATTGAGTTATTCGATGAGATTGTTTCCTATCTGCCCGATAATTGCATTGTTGCTGATATCACGTCGGTAAAAAGTGGGCTTTCTGAATATTATAAGAAGCTGGGTAGGAGGTTTGTTTCTACCCACCCCATGTTTGGCCCCACATTTGCAAATGTCAAGAACCTGAAAAATGAAAATGCGATTATCATTACCGAATCGGATGAAGAGGGGAAGGAATTCTTCAGGGAGTTCTATGGAAAGTTGAAACTTAAGGTTCATGAATACTCATTCAAGGAACATGATGAAACCATTGCCTACTCGCTCTCCATTCCATTTGCCTCCACCATGGTCTTTGCGGCTTGCATGAAAAAGCAGGAGGCGCCAGGCACTACCTTCAAAAAGCACTATAGCATCGCGGAGGGTTTGCTTTCAGAAGATGATTTCCTGCTTTCAGAGATTCTTTTAAGTCCCAATAGCCTGGATCAGGTGGAACGAATCAGCGAACAGATGGAATCTTTAAAGACCATGATACGCTCCCGGGATAAGGATCAACTAAAGAGTTTCTTTGAGATGTTACGGAGCAATCTCGGTCTGAAGTCTTAGTAAAAGAACCCTGGTTGTCTTATCGGTGATTCTAAAGCGGTGATCGATCCGGTGTCCCATGATCCAGACGATCTTCTTTCCCGATGCCATGATCCAGATCTGCTGCTTTTCCGGAACAGAAATCTTATTATCCACAAAAAAATCACTCAGTTTTTTAATCTGGTTCATTCCCAATGGAAAAAAGTAGTCTCCATGTTGCCAGTGACGAATCGTTAGCGGAAACTGAAGCTCATCACAATCAAGACAGGCGATGTTCGAATCATTCGGAATCTTACCAAGCGCATTTCGTGCAATCACTTCCATGTCCATGGGGAAGGGAAGAATTGAGTGTTTCTCGGGATTGTCCAGGTAATAGCGGTCAAATGAACTGAGTACTAACTCCACTAATATCAGTTGATCACGGTCCTTAAAGAGCTGATGGCTTGTTGAAATGGAACGACGTCCCGGGGAGGCGTCCATTATTTTTTCTATTCCCTCGCACTGGGATCTTGTAAAACCAAAAGGGGAAAAAAGTTCGAAGAGCCAGGTTCTCAGAGGCCTTAGCATTCGCAGATCCTCTGTATCGACCCGGATCTGTCCATGATCCTTCTGAAAGAGTTCATTTCGTTTCTCCTCCACGGAGTTAGTGAATATCTCCTGGATTTCACTAAGACGGTTCATATTCTCCCACATGGTCTCTATGAAACCCGGATTTACCTGCTCCATCGCCGGGATCACATCGTGCCTGATTTTATTTCTCCGGTATTTGGTTTCCCTGTTGCTGGCATCCTCCCGGAATTCGATTTTGTTTTGATTGCTGAAGGCAACAATTTCTTCTCTGGAAACAAAAAGGAGAGGACGAATAATGTGGCCCTTGCTCCGTGGGATTCCGGTGAGTCCCCTGATGCCTGTTCCGCGTGAAAGGTTTAGAAAAAAGGTCTCCACTGAATCGTTTTTATTATGGGCTGTAGCCAGATGATTAAAGCCATGATCCACAAGCAGTTTGTCAAACCATTCGTAGCGAAGCTCCCGCGCTGCCATTTGAATTGATATCCCTTCCTCCCCGGCTCTCTCCTCCACATTGAATTTCTCCACAAAAAAAGGCATTTCAAGAAAAAGAGCCAACGACCTGACAAAAGCTTCATCCGACTCAGAATCTGCTCCCCTAAGCTGGAAATTACAATGGGCTATGGCACATTCACAACCAGACATCTGGAACAGGTGGGCCATGGTAACCGAGTCGATACCTCCGCTTACAGCAAGAAGAAACCGTCCCTGGAAATCGTCGACTCCAATTTCCTTGAGATACGCTTTAAACTGATCCAACATAAAAGCAAGGTACAAAAAAAGAGAGGCTTTTGGGGCCTCTCTTTTTTTAGTCGATAGTCGATAGTCGTTAGTCGGTAGTCGGTATGAACCATCGAGTAATGAGAATAAGATAATAGAAAAATGATATAAAAATGTGAAAAAGAAAATCAAATACATGAAAGCAAGTGATCCTTGTATGAACTTGTCACCTAATTGTGTAAGAGATATACTTTTGCAGCGAAATTAGACAGACTTCTATTACTGTTGGTGGATTTGCAGGGACTTTATCAATCCGTAAATCATTTTGATTATTTCTGTATTTATTGCAAGGAAGTGTTCAAAACTGCTTTTATTCAGCATATTCAGCTCAAAAGCTAGATAAAGCATTGAACGCACCTCGGCGCATGAGCCTTTTGCAATGAACAGTCCCTGTCTGAATTCTTTATCTGTTTGTCTCTCAAATCCTTCTGCAATATTATTCATGATGGATACAGCAGCTCTCCGAATCTGATCCCTGAAACTATAATCCCGGGTCTCTTCAAAGGTCTGATATATGAGCAGGGTAAGTGTTTTTGCTTTTTGCCAGACAATAATTTCTTCGAAAGTCTTAATCTTCATTTCAGTAAAAGATTTACTGTTTATGTGGTTTGGAAGGGAGTTATCGCATGGGATTGTGATTTTTTTTACACTTCCGGTTCCTCGCCTTCAAAAGGAGCAGTAAAGAAAAACCCTGACCAATACAGGCCAGGGTCTATCAGTTATAGTCCTAACGACTTACGACTTACGACTTCCTTCGGACTTACGACTTCCTTCAGAGTACCGACTAACGACTAACGGTTGCTGAGGTACTCGGAAACCGACTCCTGTGTCTCCTTCAATGCCTTATCGCCTTTGTGCCAATTGGCAGGACAAACCTCGCCATGCTCTTCACTGTACTGAAGTGCATCTACCAGCCGAATGGCTTCATCTACACTGCGACCAAGGGGCATGTCATTTACAATCTGGTGACGAACCACTCCATTCTTATCAATGAGGAACAGTCCACGATAGGCCTCAGCAACACCTGAAAAAGAGGCTTCTCCTTCTTCTGTATATTCCCAGGAACCAGCAAGTACATCATAATTCTCAGCGATGGTCATGGCATTATCTGCTACGAGTGGATATTTCACTCCTTTAATTCCACCTTCTTTTTGTTCGGTTGTGAGCCACTTCCAGTGTGAAGACTTTGAATCAACTGAACAACCAACTACAGCTACATCACGCTTTTCAA
>PVMK01123946.1_pt1 | contig 35555 bp, 26 predicted proteins | sample 1853481 | NCBI WGS metagenome assembly PVMK01 (sample SAMN08533507, study PRJNA380276) | Marine sediment metagenome, whole genome shotgun sequencing project. | reverse complement strand
GATTCATTTCCTGAATGAGCGGATATTTTACGCACTTTGGCTAAATTAATAAATAAGGCGCTTCCGACGATCAGCAGACCGCCTAACCCAAAACGCCAGCTTACTATTTCACCCAGAAAAACGATCCCCAGCATCGAAGTAAACACTACCTCACTGGTCAAAAGAAGGCCACCCTCCCAACTTTTGCAGTATTGAAACCCTTGGTTCATTAGAAGCTGGGCAGCAATCGATGTAAAAACAATGCCGCCGGTCATCAGCCATTCGATTCCGGAGCGCGGCAGCTGAGGCTGACTGATAAATCCTGGAAAAGATATTAAAGCACCCAGCAAGCAAAAATACAGATAAATCACGGCCGCCCCGTTTGTTTCTCTTAGTCTTTTGATAAAACAAACTGTCAAACCTGCAAAGACGCCTGATAGCAGGCTGGCAGCCTGACCGAATAGATTGCCTGCAATTTGATATTCAAATAAAACCAAGGCACCCAGCAGGGCGCCCAGGATGCAGATGATTTCGCCTTTTGAGATTCGTTCGCCAAATATAAGAAATGAGAAAAGGGCTGCAAAAGCCGGAAAAGAGAAAAACAAAACCATGGCGGTTGAAATTGGAATAAGCCGGATGGCGGTAACCAGGGACAGGAAGGCAAAGGATCCTGTGATGCCTCGAATAATCATGAGCTTCAGGTTATCTGTTTTAAAGGGGTTGCCTTTCCATCCCAAAATACCGACCAGAATGACAAGACCAAAGCCAAACCGATAAAACGCAATATCCCAGGTCCGAAACGCCGGTCCCATAAGCTTTATCAGCCCATCCAAAACAGAAAATAAAAATGCTGAGGCCAGCATCAGCAAAGGACCTGCCGGTAGGCTGGCTTTAAAAGAAAGCGAAGATCTGCGCGAAGACATTTTTGCTTTAGAAGGCATGGTAGCGGCCGTTTTTGGTAATCCCATCGAAGGTGATTGCCGGGAAATGGTTCTATAGAGGTTGTCAAAAAAAACGTTCTGGTGATCAAACGTTTTTTTCTGCAACCACTTATACCGCAATTCCGTCATTTGGAACATTATTATGGAAAGTGGTGAAAGCCTGCTTTAAAATGAACAAACCGCACGGGTGGAAGAATATAAAGTCCATATTCCGACGATAACAAAAAAAATACCGGCACCCATTCTGATATAATTTATGGGAATGACCCGGCTGACCCCTGCTCCGAAGAGGACTGCAATTAACGAACTTAGCACCAGCGCTCCGGCGGATCCTAAAAATACTGAAGTCCTGGAGTTGCAATCGGCTGAGAAGCAAAACGTTGCCAGTTGAGTTTTGTCTCCCAGTTCAGCCAAAAAAATTAAACCAAATGTTGTCAGCAGCATTTTGAAATCCATATGTCTCCTCACTATTGTTCATATTTTGGATTTTAGATTTCGGACTTTGGATTTAATGATCGATCAAATAGCTGAGCATCGACTTCAAGCAATTTTAATCCACAATCCCCGCCCGCCTCGCCTGAGCGGCTCGCGATGGAGGGCAGGCAAATTCCAAAATCAAGGTGAATCACCTCACAGCGCTCTCAAATATTCCGGCTTCAGCGGGACTTTGCCTGCCAGGGCCTCGTCAATCCATCGGATGGTGGTTTCCTTTTCCTTTGGGAATCTGGCCTTAATCGGCAGGTAGTTGGAAGCGTGATTGGCATGGAAAAGCCCTCTGGTCAGGTCTGTGCTGGCGATCATTGTCCTTAATTCAGCCAGCATTTCCTGCGGCTCAATCAATCGAAATGCTCCGGATTCATAGTCATCAAACAGAGGCGTTTCGGGTATGAGCATCAGGCTTAATGCGCCAACATAATCCGGATCGATAGCCGAAAGGACGCGCCCGGTCTCCTTAGCATGAATCTGCGATCGTTCCGGCCCGGCTATGCCCAAAAGCACGGTAACCGAAAGCTTGAATCCAGCCTGTTTTGCTTTTCTGCCCATTTCAATCATATCCTCAGGAGACGCGCCTTTTTTTATTTTTTTTAAAGTAACCTCGTCGCCGGTTTCCAACCCCATGTAAGCGATACCGACCCCGTGGGCTTTGAGCTCCTTGAGCTCATCAGCGGTTTTCATATTTAAGGCTTTGGCATTGGCATACAGCCCCACCCGGGTAACCCGGGGCAGTTGCTTTTCAATTTGTTTGAGTATTTTTAAAAGCCTTTTCTGGGGAATAATCAGGGCATCTCCATCGCACAGGAAGACGCGACGTTGCCGTTTGCAGTATTTCGCTGCAAAAGCGATATCTTCCATAATAATGGAATCGGATTTGATGCGGAAACGCTCACCTTTGTAGGTTCCGCAGAACGTACATTTATTACGCGAGCATCCCACGGTTACCTGCAGCAATATGCTGTTGGCTTCACTGGGGGGTCTTATGATGTTTCCTTCATAGTGCATGATTTTGACTCATTCAGTCCTATATTTAAACGGACTGACTTTTTGAATCAGTCCGTTTAATGGCTTTTTTAATCATTTTGTGTTTTCAAAGCAACTGTTTTCTTTAAGCAGCGCCCGGTGGGGTATCGTCTAAATCCGTATCTTCACATTCCTTCGCCTCAATATCATCTTTGAGATAGTTATACAGGCTTCCGCTATAAGAACACTTGATGGCCTCTTTGATTTTTTTCATCAGGTACTCGCTGATCGCTGCTTCGCCGTCAATGCTTAACCGAAAGGCAATCAGACGCTGCAATTTTTTATCATGTTTATCACGCTCCGGCACCATACGCATAACACGTTGAAAAACCATTTGAAACGGGCCCTCATGCTCCTCAATCGCGATTATTTTATCTGACATGATTTTTTCTCCTCCGGATAAAAAATCAATATTCCATCTTTCCACTCTTCCACAATAATTAATTAAAACCTCAGATTTTGCTTGAGGGCAAGGCGCGAGGTGATGAAAAAGCGGAGCGTACACGTTAGTACGTGAGCATTTTGAATCACATCGCAACGCTGCAATCGAACAAAATATGAGGTTTTATTGGTTGCCAAACCCGTTCCCCTCCCCACAATCCGGGCATGTCCAGGTGATGGCATTACAGGACATTCCCCACATGTTTTCTTCCATACAAGCCTGACAGATACTAAAGCCGCAACGGCAGGTCCAGCAAAAAGGAAATGTCATACCACAGCAATCGCAATTATAGGCTTTGAAGCGAGGCCGTTTTTTTCGGTAGGCGGTTTTGGTGGCTGGCCCTTTCATGATTGTCGTTTTAAATCTTTAATGCTATAGGATCCTTAGATCAAATATTGTAATCTTTATGCGTATACCGTAAGATTTTGTTCGCCTGCTAAATATCGGTAGCCAAAAAAATAAGTCAATCAATAACATATGTCAACACAGGTGGAGCTGGTTTATGATCCAATGAAAAAAGAAAAGACCATATATTTGATCGACGGCACCGCATATATCCACCGAGCGTATCATGCCATCCGGGGATTATCCAATTCAAAGGGGCTCCCGACCAATGCAACATTCGGATTTACACGCATGCTTCTAAAGCTCATAGAGGATCACAACCCACAGTATGCAGGCATGTTTTTTGATGCCAAAGGTCCGACGTTTCGTCATGAAATGTTTGCAGAATACAAGGCCAACCGCCCACCCATGCCGGACGATATGGCCGTTCAGATACCTTATATCAAAGAAATTACAGCCGCATTTCAGTTCCCGATTATCGAAATGGAGGGATTTGAAGCTGACGATTTAATCGGAACCTATGCCCGTATTGCCGAAGAGAATGGCTACGCGGTGGTTATGGTTACCGGTGACAAGGATTTTATACAGCTGGTGACCGATCAGGCGATTATCTGGGACCCCATGAAGGATGCGACCATCGATGCCGGATTCGTAAAGAAATCCTATGGCGTGGGGCCGCACCAGATGGTCGATGTCATGGGGCTTTCGGGCGATACATCCGATAACGTGCCGGGCGTTCCCGGAATCGGTCAGAAAACCGCCCTCAATTTGATCCAGAAATTCGGGGGGGATGCAGCAGCTATATCAAACGGTCGACTCGATTACCCAAAAAAAAACAGCGTGAAAACCTGATGCAGTATCGTGATCAAGCTTTTTTGAGTCGGGACCTGGTCACCATAGACACGCGGGTCCCGGTTTCCGATGATTTGAAGGCCTTTGAGATAAATCCGCCGGATGCCGATGCGCTTTCAGAGCTTTTTAAAACGCTCGAATTCAGACAGTTACAGCAGACAATGTCCGCCAAGACGGACCTCAGTGACAAAGATTACAAAGCCATCCTGGAGATCGACGAGCTTGAGGGATTGATTACCCGTCTGAAATCAGCCAGTAGTTTTGCTCTGGATACCGAGACCACATCCCGAAATCCCATGAAAGCCAAATTGGTAGGCCTGTCTTTTGCCTTGCAGGCCAATGAAGCTTTTTACATTCCTTGCGTCCATGATTATCTTGGCGCTCCCCGGCAACTTGCGCTATCTGAAGTTTTAGAAAAGCTCAGGCCAATTTTGGAGAATCCGGCCATTAAAAAGATCGGGCAGAATATTAAATATGACTGGCTCGTTTTATCCCGGCATGGTGTCAATCTTGATGGCGTGGTTTTTGACACCATGGTCGCCTCTTATCTGCTGAATCCCTCTAAAAGAGCCCACAACCTGGACCAGATTGCCATGGATTTTCTGGGCCATAAAACAATCTCCTATCAGGAAGTCGCCGGGAAAGGGAAAAATGCCTTATCGTTTAACCAGGTGCTTTTGGGAAAAGCAGTGCCCTATGCATGCGAGGATGCCGATATCACCTTAATGGCTAAAGATGTGCTGATGCCCCGGCTTCAGGAAATTGGGCTGACCGATCTGATGGAAAACGTCGAGATGCCCCTGGTGCCGGTTTTATTGCGAATGGAGATGCAAGGCACCTGCATTGATATTGACCGGCTGCAAAAATTATCCAAATCTTTTGAGCATCAGCTCGAAGCATTGGAAGCCAGTATTTATGGACTTGCCGGCGAAGAATTTAATATTAACTCATCCCAGCAGCTCGGCAATATACTGTTTAATAAACTCAAGCTGCCGGTTTTGAAAAAGACCAAGAAGAAAACCGGTTATTCAACCGATGCAGATGTTTTAACCAGGCTGGCCGAAGAGCATGAAATGCCGGCACTTGTATTAAAGTACCGTACTCTATCAAAATTGAAATCCACCTATGCCGATGCCTTAATAGATCTGGTCCACCCGGAAACCGGGCGTATTCATACCTCCTACAATCAGACCGTGACTGCCACCGGCCGTTTAAGTAGTTCGGATCCCAATTTGCAAAACATTCCAATTCGAAGCGATGAAGGCATGGAGATTCGCAGGGCTTTTGTGCCCCGTAAAGGTTGGCATCTGGTTTCAGCGGATTATTCTCAGGTTGAGCTTCGTATTTTAGCTCATTATTCTGATGATGAAATTCTGATCCAAGCTTTTTTAAAGGACGAAGATATACACACCCGGACGGCCAGTGAAGTTTTTCAAGTATCACCGTCATCGATTACCACCGAGCTCAGGCGGCAGGCCAAGGCGATTAATTTCGGCATAATTTACGGGATGAGAGCCTTTGGGCTTTCAAAACAGCTCGGACTCAGCCATAAAATGGCTAAAACTTATATTGATAATTATTTTGCAAAATATCAAGGCGTAAAGCGTTTCATTGATCAAACCTTGATAGAGGCCCACCGGATGAAAAGAACCAGCACGCTGCTGGGACGTATTCGTCTTTTACCGGATATCGGCAGTGCCAATATTAACGTACGCCAGGCCGCCGAACGCACGGCAATCAATACGCCCATCCAAGGGTCTGCTGCCGATCTCATTAAATTGGCAATGATCAATATCGACAACGCTTTTAGAGATAGAAAGCTGAAATCCGCGATGCTGCTTAGCGTTCACGATGAACTGGTTTTTGAAGTCCCATCAGAAGAGCTCGATGTGGTTACGCCTCTGGTCAAAGAGATAATGGAAAATATCTGGGATCTCAAAGTGCCGCTTAAGGTCAACGTTGCTGTGGGCGAAAACTGGGCGGAAGCCCATTAGGATTGAATATTGACTATTCTTTCTTTTCAATTTTTTATTTTGGCTTAGGATACTCGCTTGATCCCTTCACGGTATCTTCCACCGCTACGTAAATGTTTTTAAAAGTTTCCGGAAAACCGGCCGGAGATATCCTTCCGCTTTCAATGAACTTAACAACGATTTCCTTGGTTGCTCGTAAAATTTGCTCATCCATTGGTGCCATTTATTACTATCTCCTTTTTCTAAAAATATTTAATAATTTTAAACTGTTATCAAGTTTACAATCGAGTGTCAAGGCTCGTCCCAAAGGGGAGTAGCGTACCATCCGGGCGACTTCATCAGGTGGATTGACATAACAGATAGAATTATCTATTCTGCTTATCTGGAAAGTCCAAGTTCCATTAGATAAACCCTCTGTGGGAGCGGCTTCCAGCCGCGAAATCAACTATCGCGACTGGAAGCCGCTCCCACATTCAATACCACTTGTTCTTTCTGGATAACCAGATTATCTATTTTAATTACGCGAAGCAGCCGGGAGTGTCTAAAAGAGAAAATGAAGCGGACCCATAAAATACGAATTACTCGATTATGCCTTTTTGTTTTCTGTGCCCTGTTGATAGCGAGCCTGAATTTTTTATCAGTAAGTTGCTCCTACCAGAAAGCCGTGGATAAAACCACGAAAACAGTAACCAAAGCCACTCAGAAAATTAGACGAAACATTAGATTTTCCGATGACGATCTCCAAAGATTAACCGCCGTTGTTGGCTTCGAAAACAGATCGGTATATCACTCCAAAGATTTTACCCAGCTCTTCCGAAAAGGAATTCCCGAATACCTAAACAATGAATGTGATGACGTTACTGTCCCGGATCTGGGTTCCGGTGAAAATGTAGAACGGTTAGATGAGCTGCCCCTGCTGAAATCCGGTCGGGTTGACAATTTTGCCCTGGCAACCATCGGCAGGGAGCTCGGTTTGAATGCAATCGTCACCGGCAGTCTGAACGATATTGGCCTGATATCTGAAACTCAGGGATTGATTTTGAAAGATGTCCTTCATTTGATTCAGATACTGGTTAGTGTTGAGGTTTATGACACCGAGACAGGAACCAAAATCCTTGATGAGAGTTTTAGCCGCAAGGTGGAAATCGAAGGACTGGATTATGATTTGATGCAGTCCCAGGAGAAGTTAATATTGCCCGATTTAAACGAAACCCTAAGCGATTTGCTTGCAGAAATGGGTGAGCGCATCTGCTGGGCTATTGAGGATCAGCCCTGGAACGGATTCATTACCTCTTTTGCTGACGATAAGATTATCCTTTCCTCCGGAAATATGTCGGGCCTTGAGCCCGGGGACGAACTCGAGGTCTTTGACAACACCAGAATAATCAAAGGCCGCGATGGTCAAAAATTTTTCATTCACGGGCAAAAAATCGGAGAGATTAGGGTTGTCGCTGTTAAAGCCGACAGTGCCGAAGCGGTTGTGGTCTCAGATAATGGGATCAAATCAGGAAGTAGCGTGCGGGTTAAGTAAACTCTTTTATTATGCCTAAAGGAATAATAAAAGTGCCTAAAATGCCTAAAATGAGCTAAAGTGCCTAAAGTTAAGGAATTCTGCCATTTATATATAAAAGATAGAGCGCAGCGATACCTTAACTTTAGTCACTTCCCACTTTAGATCACTCTAGGCACTCTCATAGGTTAACCTGTAATGAATCTTTAAAAGCCTGAATCCTCTGCAGAGCTTCCGCTTCTGTTGAAATATGATTGATCGATTTGCGAAAATGGCTGCTGTTTCGAAGCCCTTTGGCAAACCAGCACAAACGGCTGCGCATCATCCGGCATGCTATTTCCTCGCCGAGGTATTTCACTGATCCCTGTAAATAACGGATCATCATTTCAAAATTCCGGTCCAGGTCAACCTCTGGCGCTTCCTCGCCCCGGAGGCGTGCCAGCACCTGGGGAAAAATGAATGGATTGCCAATGGCCATCCGGCCGATCATGACGGCATCGCACCGGGTTTGCTCCAGCATGTTTATCGCATCTTGCGCGCTGAATATATCTCCGTTGCCAATTACAGGAATACTGACCTGTTTTTTCAATGCAGCAATAATTGACCAATCAGCGCGGCCGCTAAAACCCTGGGTGGCCGTGCGCGGATGAATGGCAATGGCATCCACACCGCAGGCCTCGGCGATTTCTGAAATTTCAAATGCTTGATTACCCGTTGGGTCCCAACCGGTTCTGATTTTAATTGTAAGCGGAATCCGGACCGCATTTCGAATTGCCTTGATGAGCGCCTCTGCTGTTTTAGGGGATTTCATAAGGGCCACTCCGGAGCCATTTTTGACAATTTTTCTAACCGAACAACCAAAATTGATATCCACGATGTCGGCTCCGGAAGACTCCACCAACCCGGCAGCCCCTGCCATGATTTCCGGATCAGAACCAAATATCTGCACCGATAATGGCTTTTCTTCAGGCAGGCTGTCCATCAGCCTTTCAGTTTTATCAGATTTGTTGACCAGGCCGTGGGCGCTGATCATTTCCGAGCAGACCAATGCGCAGCCGGCCTCCTTTGCCAGCAGTCGAAAGGGCAAATTTGTAATTCCTGCCAGGGGGGCCAGAATGGTTTGATTTTCAAGCGTTACTGATCCGATTTTCATAAAGATATGTCGATAGTTGGTGGTTGCTCGATGCCGGCTTCTCGATCATCGATCCTGGCATCCGGCAGCTGCATCTTGCTGCTTGCTTCTGGTCCACAGATTTCGCAGAGCAAAGAAATGATTAGTTAGCCACAGACCCACGCAGACTCACACGGACCTTTTGTTCGGCCGACCCTTTCGACATCGCTCAGGACAGGCATTGGCCGAACAAAAACTGTCAATCGCTTCGCGATTAGAATAAATATGTGCTCAATTTGCCTTATGAGATTGATTGAATTCTGTTGCCTGAACATACATTTTAAGGTTGTTTGTACTGTAGCCCGTAGGGCTGACAGTTTTGGCTTGGTCAATGTCGACCAAGCCAAAGAGTTTGTGTGCGTCCGTGTGTGTCTGTGGCTATTGAAAATATAAAATTAGGAGAATTCAGTACCATTTAACCGAGCTCAAACAATTTTATTTACGTTCTAATAACATTAATCACTGCAATGGACAACAAAGACTAGGTATGCGAGTCATCTAGAAGCGGGATTTGCATAACAGAATAAGCAATTGTGATAGCAGGGATGATGATGGTAGGAGCCAATATCCACCGATACTTTGCAACCGCACCCTTTTTGTACGCGCTGACCGGTATCCTTCTTTAAAGAGAGGTTTCCACCGAAAAGTTCCACAAGGAGGTCATTGGGTATACACGAGCTTTCAGTAACCGTGGTGGTTGCAGGAAGTGCATCCAAGACCTCTTTTTCGCAGCAGAGTTTCAAATTTATGTTGTCGGAAATCAGGGCCTGCTCCATTTTGAGGATAATTTCTTTTTTAATCTCCAGTGATGGGTCTGAAAAAGAAAAATTCGGCATGGTTGTAAGGCGGTTTTTAATTTTGGGATAAGGATCCATAAAACTGGTAATGCACCCACTGATTCCACACTCAGCTGCTTTCTCGGCAATGCGGTTTAGATCATTCAGGTTATCCTCAACCACACCTTTTCGGGTTCTAAAAAAACAGATGGGATCAAACCGCCAGTTGATAGCTCTGGATCCGAAACGATCGCTAAGCTGTTCAAGCTGTTCAAGCCGAACATCCAATGGGGGGACGTGCGGTTCAAGGCGAGGGGCGTATGAATTGATGGTAAAGTTGAAAAAAAGATTGTAGCCTGCTTTTTGTAAATTATGGCCGTAGCCCTCCTTTAAAAACAGGCCGAAATTTTTAGACCAAAAAACAATGGTGTGCACATCGGTTGGGGTTGCAGGGACCTTCTTAACTCGCCGGTTAAATGGATTGACAACTTCAAAAACACCGCTTTTTATCCCTTTCATGAACCAGGGCATGTAAAATGCCGGTATATCGGTTCGCCGCGAGGCGGAGATGACAATTTTAGGGAGAGAGTTCAATGCCTGAGCTTCAAAGGTTCTGGGTTCAAGGTTAATCGATTGCGGAATTCGGATTGCGGATTGCGGAATTTAAAATACTAAAAAAGAAAAAACAAGAGCCAAGGGTTCAGGGGTTAAAGATAAACGGCATCAGGCATTAGGCATCAGGCATCAGGAAAAGAAAAGCTCGATTTCAATGATTTTACCTGACGCCTGACGCCCAGAGCCTGAAGCCTTGACCATTTAACCAATTTCATTTCCGCTTAAGATCCTTCAGTGAAATAACTTTAGCCCCTTTTTCGTTCCGCGTAGCTTTGTTTTTGGTTTCGCCGTCCTCTGGTGTATCTGATGTTTCCGGCTCAGCGAGGCTTTCAACTTTCTCCAGCCGCATCCGCTTACTGTTCATTGTAAACTCGGTACCATTTAGATACACATCCTTAAGGATCCAGGTGACACCCTGCAGCGGAACCTGCAGCAAAAGTAGCTTAACGTGATACCAATCCTTTTTTGCATCCGGCAAGATGCTCTCTATCCTCGCAAAAGCAAGGGGCTTATCCTCAAGATAGATCAGGACGAGATCATTTTCCACAGCCATTCGAAATATCCCCATTGCGATTTATCATATAAGGTTCAAAGGTTCTGGCCTCTGGCTGCTGGTTTCTGGCGGCTTGCTGCCATTCGCTCCGGTTTTCATCTGTCCTCTGACCTCTGTCTTCTGTTATCTAACCTATGAACCTTTGAACCAGGTGACTGACACCTGAAACCTTTTATTGTACCAACTCAACCATTTCAATATAAATATAATTTGCCTGCACGCTGTTTCAAGGAATGGTTTTGCGCTTTCCTATACTCGGATCATGCAATGGTAAAAGTATATCCGCCATATCCTTGATTTTCTGAATTGAATCATAGGCGTCTGCCAGATTGATGTGGACACCGGGTGCGATGGCAGGGCCGGTTGACGGAAAATTCTTATCGTTGCAGCAAAAACCCGTAATAACAGCTTTGCCCTCTGAGGTATTGACAGCTACCGACTGCCCGCCGACCGTATGACCGGGCGACAGTATAACATCAATGCCGTCGGCGATATTGGCATCACCATCGATTTCGACCACGTTAACATCATCGAGGATGTCCGGATAATAGCGGTGATCAACCGGATGAGGGTCTTTTAGAAAGTCATACTCGATCTTTTGTACAATCACGTCTGCATTCGTGCACTTGTAGTCATTTTCACAATGGTCGTTGTGCAGATGGGTGTGTATGATGATGTCAATATCCTCGGGTTTTAAATCTAAAGTAGCCAGAGCTTCTTCAAATTCTAATATTTTAAATCCGCATTGTTTCTCCGCACCTTCGGGCACCATAAATTGCTCCAACCCGGTATCGATTAAAATGTGCTTGTTCCCGCCTTTTAGATAAAAAACGTATATCGGCAGATAAATCCGCCTGCCGTAATCCCGCAGATAAGTCATGACCCCTTGATCTGTTTCATTTATTCCGACAGCCAGCGGATGGATTGTATATTGTTGCATCTAACGCTCCTTGTCTTTACGGCTCAAATTTTGAAGTAAAAAGCGACACAGGTTCGATTTAGATCTGAAGATTGATTTGAATTTAAGCTCAACAGTCCCAATGAAAGGTCTTGAATAAAGGATTTTAAACCGTTGATCAAGGAAAAAACTAACATGTTATACCCCTGCAGGCCATCTCTATGATTTAGTTTGGCATTTATTTTGACTTTTAAAAAAAACGACCATATAATACAATAAATCTCTATACTTACCCAGAGGAGAATCTAATGAAATTAAAGCCAGCGATTTTAATTTTTTTAAGCTGCCTTCTTGCAGTGATACTTGTTTTTGGTTTTACAAGCGCCTTGATGGCTCAAAAAAAAGTACCGGCCAAAAGCCAGACTGCAAAAAAGTCCTCAAAACCCGTAAAGAAAGATGCGGATTATTGGTTCAATAAAGGCGCCCTTGTTTCCACCTATGGTAATAATAAGGCCGCTGTCCGATATTTTCAAAAAGCCATAGCGCTGAATCCGAATTTCAGCCGCGCCTATTTTTCCCAGGGTGTCTCATTCGGGCAGCTGGGTGAGTATCCAAAAGCAATTGCTCAAATCAACAGGGCGCTGAAGATGGAACCTCAAAATGGCCTGTACTATTACGGCAGAGGAAGGGTGTATCTGTTATCGGGCGACAAGACTAAAGCCATGGAGGATTTTAAGAAAGCGGCCGATCTCGGCGACGAAGATGCATTGGACTATCTCGATTATATCAGTGAAGGGAAAAACTAAACTAACAGTTGTTCGATATTAGCGCACCAACAAATCCCGCCTTTTGGCGGGATTTTTTTTGTTTTAGCTATTCTTATATTTTTTAAAAATAACTAGTAAAAAGTTGATTTTTTTCTTGACAAACTTTCAAAAATCGTTACAAAGATAACTAGTAAATTGATGTGAATTGCTAAAATGCTTTTTCATCATGAAAATTGATCTTAAGCGTTGGTATTCCAGCACCTCCCATTCGTTATCCCCCCTGCACTGCGCTGAATAATCTATTTACTGCTTTTATTTATTTAATCTAGTAATATTTAACTATTCTATCGAATCTTTAATTACTGAAGCAAACTTAAGATTATAGAATTGCCGACCGAATTCTGATTCCTTGTTATTCACTGAATTCTTCTTCATCATTGATCCGATAGAATAAGATTTGCATAAAAATGCATGGAACACATAACTGCCATGTTAAATCTTTAATGGGTTGTTTTCAAACCGGGTGGTTGTTTGTATACAGACCGGGTGCTGCGCACCCGATCACAAACGCAATGATTGCGAACTGATGTTCGTCTGGTTTTCCGTCCTACGGCCGGAAATGCAAGCCACCCGCTATGCGGGTAGTCGTTGACTCCGAAGCTGATCAATTTGAAAGGCTAAAAAAAACGATTGACCTCTAGTTGGTGAATAACTACCATCAGGGAGGTGGCTATGAAAAAACCGATTATCATCATCTTTGGAATAGATCCAATTTTGCGTTACAACCTGAATAAGCGACTGGCACAAAATGGATTTGCAGTCAATGAGGCGCCTGAAAAATGCAATGTTATTGCCCTGTATAATTCTATTCAACCGGATCTGATCATTGTTTGCTCTTACCGAAAGGCTCCGAGAGATAAACTGAGTGTTATTAAAAAACTCCGTAAGTCTGACAAAAGAGTTCCAATAATACTGATTAATCGGTTTAGTTCTGAATCTCGAGCGATCGCGGCTCTAAGAGCTGGGGCTAACGATTATTTCAAAGTTCCCATTTCCTCGGAAACATTGGTGAAAAGGATATTCAGGCTCCTTTCAGACAGCAAGTATGAAATAACAAGCGACGATAAATCGGATTATGCATGGCCGATCAGCCGGCAATTAATGATTGGTGAAAGCAAGTGCATGCGAGAAATCCAGAATTACCTATACAAAGTTGCGCCCACGGATAGTAATGTTTTGATCACCGGAGAAACCGGGACAGGCAAAGAACTGGCAGCCGGATTGATTCATTTAAAAAGTTCGCGGTACAAAAACCCTTTTGTTTGTATAAACAGTGCGGCCCTGCCTGAGACTTTGATTGAGAGCGAATTGTTCGGTTATGATCGTGGCGCATTCACCGGAGCAGTAGCAGAGAAACCCGGGAAATTTGAGTTGGCCAATAGCGGAACTGTTTTTTTGGATGAAATTGGAGATATGAATCATTATGCTCAGGCAAAAATTCTACGAATTATCGAAAATAGGGAGTTTTTCCATTTAGGAGGAAGAAAACCGATATCCTTTGACGCCAGAATTATTGCCGCAACCAACAAAGAACCGGAGCAGTTAATTGAAGAAAGAAAGCTGCGCGAAGATCTCTACTACAGGCTTAATGTCGCCCGGATTCATCTGCCGCCTTTACGGGAACGAAAAGAGGATATTCCATCTCTGGTTTCGCATGCTGCCAAAAGATTAAATCATCGTTTTGGCCGCAACATACTGGGTCTAACAGATGACGCCATGGCATGTTTGCTTCGTTATGATTGGCCGGGGAATATCAGAGAATTATTTAATCTGCTGGAAGCTATATATATCAATCTCCCATCACGGCAAATAGATTTCATTGACCTTCCAAAATCAATCCAAAAACAGATTAAAGTGACTGAGTTGTTTACAGTCGACGAACGCAAACAAATTGTTTCTGCATTACTCGAAACCAATTGGAATAAAAGCACAGCTGCTCAAAAATTGAACTGGTCCAGAATGACCCTCTACCGGAAAATAGAAAAATACAATATTGTTGAAAAAAGAAGTCCAGAAAGAATGATTTAAGTGAACTAAAGTGTGAATTGATTTCAGCTTAAGCGAACTATAACTTTAGGCATTTTTGGCACTTTAGATCATTTTAGGCACTTTTCTTACATGTAACACTGTCACTTTTCAGTGTAACATCATACCGTGACAACCCACTCCCATCTTGTTATGATTTACTAGTTCAAGAAATCATAAGATTTTTCATGACTTCCTCGAGTTGTTGTAATTTCATTTTTTTTTCAGCTATCATCCTTTCATAATTAGCTTAAAATTTGTAACAATTATTATGATTCACCTAACTGAATAATTTAAAACACTAATAATCATTATTTGTTTTAAATTATCTTGCAAATCAGAGGCTTTCTGCCGACTCATCATTTTAAAGTGGCACTTGGCATTCATATTGCTCATGGGAGACTTTAACAGGCCAAAATTTTATGCCCATGAGAAATCGCAAAATTAAAAATCCCAAAGGTAAGATCTCCCGGGGTGGCCCAAAAATAGAGGGGAAGTACGCAAACTACTTCAAGGTGGGTCACAATGCCTTTGAATTCCTGCTAGATTTTGGTCAGTATTATCCTGAAACCGAAGAGGAGGAGCTTTACACAAGAATTGTCACCAGCCCTTGCTATGCAAAGTCTCTGCTAAAGACCCTCCGGGATTCTATCGAGCAATATGAAAAGAACTTTGGGTCTATCAAAGAGGAATGACAGGTTACTCTAAACGTTAGTCTCAATTGAAGTATAAGTGGTATAGAATGACACTTTACCGATAAATGACTATGTACAACTTTGCCGAAGACCGAAATCAGTTTAGATAATTCTGCAGTAAATTAATCGTTACGGATCCGGCTGAGCTCATTGACTCGAATGCATCCACCGGTGAACCGGCTAGCGGGACAACCGGCCAACCGCTGTGTAACATTGTCACATTTTATTGTAACAGGATAGAATGACGTTTAAAATTCAAGTTGTCTGCAAACGTCATCTGATGCCAATCTCTATATTTACTGGCCTATCCAAAATCGTATCTTGCCCCCTAAAACTGTTCCATTTTCCTTATTTCACACATTCATTCTGAATGCTGTAACATCTCCGAAGACATCCTGTGCATAAATTTTAAAAGCGCGAGTGATCGCCATTTGTATAGATCCTTGATTATCAATGGATTGTAATAAACGCTCTCGGTGTAGCATTTGGTTGGCATTGATATTGCTTATGATATTGGTAACTTGTAATTTTTGGGAAAAGAACCCTGTTCTTCTTGAGTTAAAAAAAATGTAAGACTACTAGTTATTAACAAACGATGATCGTCGGTCTTTCCGGATTGGGAAAAAATCGAGGATCGATATGCCAACTATTATAGGTTGGATTCTTTGCTTTTGAGTTTGTATTCGATTTCGATCAATATTTTCATAAAGATGCAAAAATGCAGCTTCACACCAGTACCACAATCAGCCCTATTTATGAGAAGGATTACGATAAACTCTTAAAGATTCGATTGGGCGTTATGAGAATAAATTCGGAGGAACTGAGAAGCAATTGGGAGGTGAAGGGTTATTAACAACTAGAGGTAAGTGCAAACGAAAACTCTCAAACCATACTTTATAGGCATAAAAGGAGGTGATGGGAAGGAATTAAGGTTAAATTCTGGAAGAGGGAAAGTCCTAAATAGTAACAGATAAAATATTGGAGGTTATCATGGCTAGATTCGATCCCGCAAAGGAAGTCGGAGTTTTCCAGGGCCAATTCAACAAGGTTGAATGTATTGATCCTGCCTACCCAGGGCAAATAGGTAATCTTGTGATCAACCCTGATAAAACATTCGACATTAATATCGAATGGCAACTGACCGGGAATGAAGTAGATTTGTATTTGAATCATGATGAAGCGGAAGACAACTGGCGGATTAATGCCTTTGCAGAAACAATGGGCCCGGGCGAAGATCTTATAGTTTATAGAGGTGATTTGCCGAAAGCTGATGGAGTAGAACAAGGCGCGGGAGCAGACTATAAAGTGGTCTTCACGCATTCCTGCCATTATACGCCCGACCCCGGACCTAAGCTTCAGGAGCACATTCCAAACGCAAATTCTGGTGTGTACAAGCTCGTCATTACAGTATTCCTAAATAATAGGTCCAACATGGGTTACGACATTGCAGGATTCCACGAGGGACCTATGATAATGGCTGAGCCTCTGGCTTGAGGCACTATAAAGGACCTCGCTTTCAGCGAGGTCCTTGCTTATAAGGATATGGCTGCCCCTTCTATCGGCATGTTAGTCTTTCATTTTTATACATTTCCGGTACTCACTATTTGATCAAAAGAACCGTTATGCTGAGCATAAAAGTTACCCTTTCGTTCAATTACAAATTCGTTTGAATCTTTAGATACCTTAACTTTCCTTGAGCAACTATAACATCTCCAGATTATCCACTTGTCCTCCTGGGAAGCCCACATATCATGAAATTCCTTAAATTTTATTGCTTTTGGTCTTTGCTGAAAGTTTAAAATTTTAGCCATTTTCTCTTTCCTCTTTTTATCCTGCCGATCCAAAAGGTAAAATATAATAGATACGATTTTACTATGGATGGTAATGTTGAATTCGCTTTCACAGTTAAGGTTCCTTTGAGACTGGTTTGTGAACTATTTTTCACATCGTTGATCATCCGGAATCAATTTTTTTGGCGACACCGTTTGCGAAACGCTTATGATAAAACAGCAATTGAAATCCGCAACCCATCCCCGAATTTTATCTTTGATGTACTACCAAAAATTTAAACTGCCGGTCTTTTTGGATATTCGCCGATTAATTCAAAAACAGATTTATGAAAATTAACAATAAGATACACCATTTGCCATAAATCGAATGGGTACCATCATCTCTTTTTTGCAACCGATATGCCAAATGGGCACGAACAACCCATAAAAATATAAGCTATTGAAATTAAAAGATTTTTATAATTTTTATTGGGAGAGAGGGGCGGAAAAAAAGGCTTCATAAGGGTTAATTGGAGTATTTGAGCGAGTGCTTTGACAGCAATAAGATAAACAATTGTAATTAATACTAAAAATTGTGTCATTTTTTTGGCTTTACCTTAAAAATGACAATATAATGACGCCGGAATAAGTTAAGTCACATTCAATATCTTTGGAGGCATCTATTATTTCTGATTGCTTGTAATAGCGACTAAATTCATTGACAACATCCTGTCTTGCTTTACTATCAGATGAAGTTTTCTGGTTCGCTCTGAATCTCTGGAAAATTGAAATAGCCGCATAAATTAATAAAACTTTTTCATTCCGACTTTTAACCGATCTAATTTAAGGTTTGGAATTCTTCGAATATTGTTTTTGGTATAAATAGCCAAATGAAAGTTTCTGCGGACGTTATTGGCTTTTAATAAATCATAGACAGGGTTTGAAATGAAAGGAGACAGCCATGGCTTATCATAAATGCAGTTGTATGTTCGTTCCGCCGCGGGTTCTGGAAAACCTGGCAAAGGCCGGTGTCGAAGAAGCGCGGCTGAGCATCCAACAAAGCAAACTTAGCCGCAAAAAACGGGCCGGAAAAGAGATCGATATGAAGGCCTTCATTGGCGCCAAAACAAAAGCCATATCCAAACGCAAGGTTTATGACTGCAAAAATAAATGGCAGCAGCGGGTGAAGCTGGTCAGAGACGAGGGTAAACCGGCAACCGGCGATAAAGGCGTCGACCTGGTATACAAGTATGCCGGCAATGTGCGCGATTACTTTAACAAAGTGCTCAAGCGCAATTCGATTGACAACAGAGGGATGGACTTAATCTTAAACGTTCACTTCGGCGAAGATTATATGAATGCGTTTTGGGACGGTGATGAAATGACCTTTGGTGACGGCGACGGTGAAATTTTTATCAGTTTTACGGAGTCGCTGGATGTTGTAGCCCATGAACTGGCTCACGGCGTAACTCAGTTTACAGCCGATCTTGAGTATTTCAGCCAATCAGGAGCGTTAAACGAGCATTTTTCAGATGTTTTTGGCAGCGCAATCACGCAGTACGTTTTGAAGCAGGACGCCGGCCAGGCGGACTGGCTGGTTGGAAACGAAATCATGGGACCGACCCTGTATGGAGAATCACTGCGATCCATGCAGGCGCCGGGCATGGCCTACGATAACAATCTTCTCGGAAAAGACCCCCAGCCGGCTCACATGAACGATTACTATGCGGGCAGTGACGACAATCAGGGGGTTCATATCAACAGCGGAATTCCAAACCGGGCGTTCTATCTGGTATCGATGGAAATCGGAACCGATAAAGCGACGCTTATATGGTATGATGCGCTTCAGAAACTGTGGTCCACTGCCAAATTTAATGATGCCGTAGAGGTTATCGTGGAATCGGCACGAAATCTTACCAAACAAAAACAGGTGCCCATAGGTTCAACTCAGCGGATAAGGGCGGCATTCAGAGAAGTGGGATTGCCCCACTTGAGCTGAAGGTTCAAAGGTTAGATAGCAGAAGACAGAGGTCAGATGACAGATGAAAACAGCGGAGTAGGGCAGCCCTCTGCGGCGGGCAGGCAGGTTTCAGTAAACAGAGGTCAGATGACGGAGGACAGAAAACAACCTGCGACGAGCTCCTCCCGGCATGCTCGGGGCTTGGGCTTGTTGAAGGCAGTCGAGTCGAAATCAGATAGGGTGCTTCATCTTCTAGTTTTTACGATCTGTCTTCTGTCGTCTGGCCTCTGTCCTCTGACATCTGACCTCTGTATTCTATCATCTGATATAGACTAAAGGAGAGTGCCATGCTCATTGAGTTTGAGTGTTCAGGCGGATACGGTGGTTTGCGGCTCTCATATCGGGGCGACACCAATGGATTAGCACCTGAAGAGGCCAAGAAGCTATTGGATTTGATCGAAGCTTCAAACGCTTTTGATTTAAGCCCGAAGCAAATCTCTCAAAAATCCCGACCCATCCCGGATGATTTCTCCTGCCGGCTTACGCTTTCAAGGGCCGAAAAAAAGAAAACACTATCTTTCAACGAACTGGGCGCACCTGAAAATCTGCGTCGTTTGTCGGTTCATTTGCGCAAACTTGCCATGAAAAAACAGCGCGGTTAATTTGCAGCCCCGGCCCTTTTATTCGCCTTCGCCTGAATACCCTGCAGCGACTCGACTAGGCTGGTTAAATAGTCAAATAGTCGAATAGTCAATTAGTTAAAAAAGGAATACATCCATTGACTAATTGACGAGTCGACAATTGTACTTTTTATTTGAGACAAATTTCTAAAAGCTGTGTTATACTTTTATTATCTGAATCTTACATGAAAATTAATGAGAGGTTGAGATTACGAACAGATCTGGAACAAATCCCGGGGAAACAGAATGAAAAAGATTATCATCGTTGCAGCAGCCTCTTTGGTTCTTATCGGACTCGGATATTTCGTTTATTCAAACTTAATCTCGCGAGGTAATCCCTGCGCCAACATCTTTGAGCAAACCGTCGCCAGCCTGGAGGGGAAAATTAGTACCCTAAAAGAAAAAGGCGGGCTGATTTTAGGCAGGGAAGAGATTCAGAAATTGTCGGATCAATCGGAGCAGATCGCTGGAGATTTAAAAACCTGCTGTTTTCTATTTAATGAAGACAAGATTGTTTTTGAGGAGTTCTTAAAGTGCCAGGATGAATTTAACCAGTATGAAAGAAACATCGATCGCGTAAGCCACCTTGTAGATGAAGTCGAAACCGCCAAAAAGCAGGAGCAATATGAACTGGTAAATTTAAGGCTCAAACACATTGAACGAAATATTAAAGACCTGCACCGAATTTCAGAACATTTTCAGGTGCAAATGAAGTCTCTAATCAGCCGCTCCGCTGAAGAGAATGAGAAACCGGCGCGTGTCGTCCGGAAATCGGTAATTGCCGAAACGGAACCAAACGATTCCTATAATCAAGGCATGGAAGTTCCCATGGGTGTGCTGAACGGAGCGCTGTCCGGGGATGATCGGCAGGATTATTTTCGTTTTGAACTTGGCGCCGGCAACATCCTCAATCTGGACTTCACCCCCGGTGATGAAAGTGAAAATCTGAAGATTGCACTTCGAAATTTCGAGGGCAGCGAACTGTGGAATTCCGGTGAGACAACCACCGGGGTCGCCAAATCAACACGTATGATGATGAATAATACCTCCGGCGGTATTTACTATGCTGTCGTATATTCCGGAATTGGGCCATATCAGCTGGATCTTTTTGTCGAGACGCAAAACGACGGTGGTTCTGGAACCGATGCCGGCGACAGTATTACAAAGGCTCTGGACATCAGGCTGGGTCGTTCCTATATAGGAGCATTGGGCGGGTTTGATGAAAACGACTGGTACCGTTTTGATATCCCGGCCGGTCATATTCTAAATCTTGCATTCACACCAAAAGAAAGCGCAGAGTCCATGAAATTCTCACTGCGAAGTTTTGAGCGCAGTGAAATTTGGTATTCGGGTGTGGTGCCGCCAGGGGCAAAAATGCCCAAAAGAGTCATGATGAACAATTCTTCCGGCGGGACTTACTACCTGGAGGCTTCTTATGGCAGCGGCCAATACGAGTTTGAGATATTCACTGAGAACCAAAACGATGCCAGCTCCGAAACCGATGCCGGAGATAAAATTTCCGAAGCCCTTAAAGTTGAATCCGGGCGTGCCTATTCCGGAGAATTGGGCGGGTACGATGACAAAGACTGGTATCGATTTGATATCCTTCCCGGCAGTGTTTTAAAGATAGCCCTCACCACATACGAGGAAGGAGAGCCTATAAAATTCTCTTTTCGGGATGCTAAGCGCGATGAGATTTGGCATATAGAGGACACATCCCCCGGCCATACGGATGCGACACGCGTTGTGATAAACAATTCTGCAGGTGGGACTTATTTTCTTGAGGCATTTTATGGCAGCGGTTCATACGAATTTGAGGTTTTAATGGAAAGCCAAAACGATGGGGATTCCGGAACCGACGCCGGGGATATCATAACCGAAGCGCTTAAGATTAAACCGGGGCGTTCGATTACCGGAGAGCTGGGGAGCCTCGATAAAGAAGACTGGTATACGTTTTCGCCGCAGGAGGGCAAAGCCATTCAATTTACTTCCAATGAGGATGGCGAACCGATAAAGCTTTCCATGGGCAATGTCGCCCGCAGGAAAGTGCTGTATACCGCTGAGTTGACGCCGGGTACTACCAATACATTCGAGATCCCCAGAGATGTGCGGCCGCCCTACTTTTTAAAGGTTTACGGGGGAAGCAGTAAATACAGTTTTGAGATAAAGTAAAACTTAATTGAATTTTTAACTTGAAGCGGTTTCAAAACCTCAGATTACGTTCGAGGACCCCGCTTGAAAGCGGGACTTCGCATCTATTCCTTATAATTTTGAGGTGCTCAGCAAGGCACCAGATCAAGCGGGACCAACTTGAATCGGATTGACGAACCCCTTAATATTCATAAAAAGAGATGTGAGATCCCGCCGATAATGGCGGGGGAACGCAGTCATCGAGCGTTAGATGGGATTTTGAAGCCGCTTCATTAGGCGATGATGACAGCCTTAGATCCCTTTCCGTCAATCTTTATGGTGAGCGGCCTTTTAAGAATTATATGCTTCAAGTGGGGGGTTTCTTTTTTGGCAGGTAAGGAGCGCAGCCATTTCCAGTCGATAAAATCCTCTCCGCCTTCCGCGGTGTTGAGATAACTGATTCCTAAAGATGTAATATTGTGAAAGAAATGAGAACCCTGGGAAGGGTCCGCTTTGAGATTCTCAAAGGTCGTCTCCACGATGGCGCCCACGCTGGAGATATCTGTCCAGCGCACGGGGATTCCCAGCCAACGGTCGGCCGAGCCCCAGCGACCCGGACCAATGAGTAAATATTTTCGGTTGTGAAGGACCATCTCTTTATTTACATTTCCGATTTCCATGGCGATTTCGATGGTATGGGCCGCATCAAAAGTATCCGGATTCACAAAGATGATATCCCTAATTTCTTCAAACCGTCCATTTCCAAGAGCCATGGTAGAATAACACCAGGCTTTTGAAATATCTTCGTCACTGATTTCCACCTCCAGATTATTTTGGTTGACTGCCATGGGTCTGATTTGCAGCAGGTCAAATGAAGGTTTCTGATCTTCATCAAACGGCATATTAACGGCAAATTCCATCTCAACCGGACATCCCATTCCCCTCCGGCCGATGTCAAGAAGGTCCGTGAGGATTTCAGCAAGCGGAAATGATTGATACTTTAAGATATTGGCAAAGGTGCACACCGGGTACCCGGAATCCTGAACGCCGTCTCTGATTCGGTGATCCTGAGCCGAGTAGGTGCTGCACAGATGCCGCACCGGGGCATCGCCGACCGCCTCATCGATATCAAGCTTTTTGAGGGTGGCGTCTTCATTGGAGGGAAGATCATTCGGAAACTTTGCCAGGCTGAGCGCATAAAAGAAACGCTGGGAATTTTCTAGCATATCGTCGACTGTTGAAAATTGAGGGAGAAATTGAGGATATTTTGGAGAGAATCGCAGGGCGACACCGCCCTCGACTACTATTTTCCCCAGCCCAAGGGCAACGTGGGCAAGTCCGTCTTCGGGTTTCAGGTATGAAATGGGATAGTAATTATAGGATTGAGCGATTCCGGAAATCGACGGATAAAAATAATCGCCATATACCTTTCCGGTCAGTTGTTGAATGACGACCCCCATTTTTTCGTCTTCTGTCCGATGAAAAGTGCTTTTGACGTATGCTCGGGCGCTTTCGCAGTAAGTTGAGGCAAACACCAGCTTTACCGCCAGAAGGAGCTGTTCAAGCCTTGTGGATAGATCCGGATGATTGTTGGGTATCATATAGGTTTTATATATTCCGGCAAAGGGCTGAAACTGGGCATCTTCCAGCAAACTGGACGAGCGCACCGCCAACGGATAACGGGCGTGATTTAAATACTGTTCAAGATCCAGTTTAAGCCATTCCGGTACTTGCGCGCTTGTAAATAATTGGATAATTTCTTCATCACTAAATTCTCCGGTGGCCACATTCCCAAGGCCATTTTCGCTGATGAATGAATCAAATCCGTCGGTGGAAACACCCAGTGTTTTGGGGACCGAGATGTTGACGTCTTTAAATTTTTCCAGAAACTCGGGGCTGTTTTTCAGTCGGGTGGACATGAATGCCAGCCCTCTGGCCTTGCCCCCCAGGGAACCTTTACCAATTTTGGTAAAATCGGCATCCGGATCAAAACGCTGTGAATCGAATTCGGTAATGATCCCTTTTTGACGCCCCATGCGGCGATCATGAATGATGGAAACCAGGTATCGTTTGGCGTCTCCAATACTTTCAAAATCACTGATTTTAATCGGCTTTAGTTTGGAGGCCAGCATAATTTCAGAGCGTGCCATCAACCAGCTTGAAAAGTGGTTACGGGTTGCATGATAATAGACGGATTCATCCGGAATGCTCGGCAAAATATCCTCCATTTCGCGCAAATTGGAGGCTTTGCCGATTTCTTCGCCGTCCGGGAGTCTGAAGACAAATTCTCCGAATCCGAGGTAATGAATAAAAAAGCTGCGGATTTCCGAATGCAGTGTCGGTGAATTTTTATTTAAAAAAACAGCCGGGATTTTTTGTGCCAGCTTACGATTGGACTTTTCCGAACTGAAATTTAGTAACGGTAAATCCGGGTTATCCTTTCTGATCATAGAAAGCAGCTTGAAGCCGGCGGCATCATCCAATTTTCCATTTTTGGGGAAGCGAGCATCGGAGAAGACGCTGAGCAGATAGGGTTTGTACTTCTGATAAAGGTCAACCGCTTCTTCATAGGTTTGTGCAACCAGGACTTTGGGGCGTGCGCGCATCCTTAAAATACGATGCTCATCATTAAGGGATTCTTCCATGACTGCCTGGGTCTGGGTGACAATTTCTTTATACAGCAGCGGCAGGAAAGATGAATAATAAATGGGCGAATCCTCCACGATGATGATGACCCTTACCAATGCCCGCCGGGTGTCGTAGGCCACATTCATGCGATCTTCCAGGTTTTTAATCAATGCCAGCAAAAGATCCGAGTTTCCATACCAGACATACAGACGATCAATGGAATTGCGATCCGCATATTTTCGGTCGAGCAAATGTCGACTGGTGTTTTGAATCATCAGGAAAACAGGCAGATCCTTGAATTTGCTTTTTATCTGACGGCCGAGCACATACGCATCGGTTTCATCGACCTGGGGCATGGTGATAACCAGGTCGAATTTTTTTTGGGATAGGGTCTCTATGGCCTCATGGGCAGAAGAGACCCAGGTAAGCATTGGCGGGCGAGAAAGATTTAGGCCGCGATATTCATGGATGATACGTTCTGCAAGACGACCTTCTTCTTCCATAATAAACGCATCATAAGGGCTGGAGACCAGAAGGATTTCGGTGACCTTCTTGGCCATAAGCTCATGAAAAACTTTAAACGAAAGATCAAAATCTTCGGAGTGCAATAGACCCTGTGTTAACATATTCTCCGTAACGCTCTTGGGTTCAGGTTAACTGTTAATACCTCTATAAGCTATCGCAAAAATGCATCAACGCAAGTGTGCTAAAGTTAGAAGTGATCTAAAGTGACTAAAGTTAAGGAATTCTGTCATTTTTATAAAAAGATGGAGCGCAGCGACACCTAAACTTTAGTCACTTATTTAATGCTTTATCCCTAACCCGGACAAGCCGGTTGGAGCGAAGCGTAAATCCCGATTTATCGGGGAACCCAAAATGATTAATCACGAAAACACGAAATTTTGAAAGCACGAAATTTTTCTTTTCTTTCGTGTTTTCGCCTGCCCTTTTAAACTTTTTTTTCGGTTTAACCGGGGTCCTTTCGTGCTTTAGTGATAAAAAAGTTTTTTCATAAAATGCAAAGAATTCACAACTTAGACTCTAGTAAATATAGGGTTGCCGTCAGTTGAATGCAAGCTTAAGATTCTTCCGGTTCAAGGGTTCTGAATTCAGAAAACAGAAAACAGAAGTCAGAGGACAGAAAATAAAGGACCGGTGAGGTGCTTCATCTTCCAGTTTTTGCCATCTGTCTTCTGTCTTCTGACCTCTGTCCTCTGAAACCTGACACCTGACACCAAAAAACGACAAGCAGCAAACTGCCAGTAGCCAGCCGCAAGCGGCCAGAGACAAGCAGCCAGCGGCTTTCTTATCTTTCGAAATACTTACCCTGCCAGGAGTCTCTTTTTTCAAGCGTTTTTCGTACCAGTTCCAGGGTTTCGGTCTTTTTAAGAGACCAGGCCGGGGCCGCCAGTTCTTTGCGGTGCGGATCCCCTGTGAGGCGCTGGACGACCATCTCAAAAGGAACCCGCTCCAGAAAATCACAAACCAGGTCTACATATGCTTGCTGTTCAAGGCATTTAAACTCGCCCTGTCGGTAAAGGGCTTCCAGGCGGGTACCTTTCACCACGTAAAGCAGGTGCAGTTTAACGCCGTCGATTCCCAGCTTGGCAATGGTTGTGGCCGTGTACAGGATGTCCTGCCGGGTCTCATGGGGAAGCCCCAGAATAACATGTGCACATATCTTGATGCCGCGATTTTTGGTTTTTTCAACGGCGTCGATAAAGCATTGAACATCATGACCCCGGTTGATGAAATCCAACGTGGCATCACTGGCCGATTGCAAACCATATTCAATCCAGACCAGGTGGCGCTCGGCATAAGTCTGGAGCAGATCTAAAACCGGTTCATTCACACAATCCGGCCGAGTACCGATGGAGAGCCCGACAACATCATCGATGTTCAGCGCTTCATCATAAAGGCGTTGTAGGGTCGGCAACGGCGCATAGGTGTTGGAAAAGGATTGGAAGTAGGCCAGAAATTTTTTAGCTTTGTAGCGCTTTGACAGCGTTTTTTTCCCATTGATGAGCTGCTGGGTTACCGACAGGCCTTTGGCATGAGCGCCGGTACCGGATCCACGGGTATTGCAGTAGATGCAACCGCCGCTCGAAAGGGTGCCGTCCCGATTGGGGCATGTCAGACCGGCATCGACGGTTATTTTTTGAACCCGACACCCAAAGATATCTCTCAGGTGTGTATTTAAATCGTTATATCGCTTTCTCATGACGTTTTTGACAAAGCCTTGACCCCACATTTGGCCGGTAATATAATCAAAAATCTTTAAAAGTTATAAGAACCCATCTCAAAAATTCAATTATCGAGGACGAGGAGGAGCACGAGGACGAGGACGATGTTGGGCAATGTTCCTCCGCTTCGTACTCGTCGTCGTCCTCGTGCTCGGTATTCAAAGCTCAATAGTTTCGTTTTGAGCATATTTATAGTGCTCACATGATTTGGGTTGAGCCCGTTGGCCCGGAAAAAATAAAATCAGAAATTTTTCCGATTTCAGCGGGCTCAATCCCGCCTACCGGCGGGACCAACCTAAAACTGTGATCTACTATTTTTAGCATAGGCGGCTTCAACTGACAACTGCCGTTAGAATTGAAAACTGAATATGGTTTATTATCCGAAAAAATACGACATTATTGTTGTCGGTGCAGGTCATGCCGGCTGCGAGGCGGCTCTATCGGCAGCCAGAATGGGCTGCAGCGTTTTGCTGATGGCAATCGATCTGGATAAGCTGGCTGCAATGCCATGCAGCCCCTCCATAGGGGGCATGGCCAAAGGGCAGCTTGTTAAGGAATTAGACGCGCTGGGTGGGGAAATGGCCAAAATTACCGATAAAACGGCCATTTCCTTTCGTACCCTGAATACCAAAAAGGGGCCGGCCGTGCATTCGTCCCGTACCCAAAACGATAAATCCCGCTACCATCTGGCCATGAAAGCGGTCATCGAGTCACAGCAAAATTTAGATCTAAAGCAAACCATGGCCGAGCGGCTTGTGGTGGAAGACAATCAGGTGGTCGGTGTGGGAGATTATACCGGATTTGGATATCAGGCCCAGGCCGTTGTGCTGGCCACCGGCACCTTTTTAAGCGGCCTGCTTCATATCGGGTTTAATTCGTTCAAGGCCGGCCGGGCCGGCGAATTTGCATCTTATGGACTGGCATCTGATCTTAAGGGACTGGGATTTGACCTCGGCCGCATGAAAACCGGTACCCCCCCCCCGCTTGAAAAAATCAAGCATTGATTTTTCAAAATTTGAAGTCCAGGAACCGGATTCCGATCCAACGCCCTTCTCGTATTTTACAGACACTTTCAAATTACCGCAGCTTCCCTGTCATATCGGCCGTACCAATCCGCGATCCCATAAGATCGTACGAGAGAATCTTGAACGTTCGGCCCTGTATGGCGGAATTATCCAGGGTATTTCAGCCCGTTATTGCCCGTCTTTCGAAGACAAAATCGTCAAGTTTCCCGACAGAGATAAGCATCAGATAATTCTGGAGCCGGAGGGCATCGACACCCAGGAGATTTATGCCTCCGGATTGGGAAACAGCCTGCCACTTGAAATTCAGATCGAGCTGGTGCGGTCGGTTGAAGGTCTGGAAGAGGCCGAAATTATGCGGCCGGCTTATGCCATTGAATACGATTACGTTAATCCGATCCAGCTCAAACCCACCCTTGAAACCGATCGGGTAACAGGATTATTTTTGGCCGGGCAAATCAATGGGACATCCGGTTATGAAGAAGCTGCGGCACAGGGCCTGTGGGCTGGTGTTAACGCCGCCTGCCAGGTCCAAAAAAGGGAGCCCTTTATCTTGGATCGATCCCAGGCCTATATGGGGGTGATGGTGGATGATCTGGTCACCCGCGGCACCCGGGAACCGTATCGGATGTTTACCTCAAGAGCCGAGTACCGCCTGATGCTGCGAGAGGATAATGCATCTTTGCGATTAATGGAAGTCGGCCACGAACTCGGCCTAATCAACAACGACACCTTAAAGGAAATCAAAGAGCGCAAAACGCAAATCGATCGTGAGATTCAGCGGATCAAGCAGACGGTAATCAAACCGGATGATAGCGTAAATCAATATCTACAGCGCTGCGGCACCCAGCCGATTCAAAGCGGTACTTATCTGGATCAGCTATTGAAGCGGGCAGAACTGGGGTACGAGATGGTCGAAGCCCTGGCTAAAAGTTCGGAGATCGTCACCCGGGAAGTGGTCCGGCAGGTCGAGATCGAGGTTAAGTACGAAGGCTATATTAAAAAGCAGCTCAATGAGATTGAAAAATTTAAAAATTTGGAGCGCATGAAGATACCGGAAGGTTTTGATTTTTTACGTATTCACGGTCTATCAAACGAATTAAAAGAAAAATTGTCCAGCACCAAACCGACAACTCTTGGACAGTTGTCGCGTATCGACGGAATGACACCATCGGCAATGTCGGTATTGATGGTCGCCCTCAAGGCGGGTGCCAGATAATCTGGTTAACAAATTAGGGTTCAGGGTTCTGGGTTCAAAGGTTAAAGATAAACGGAATCAGGCCTCAGGCGTCAGGAAAAAAGACCAGTGGTGTCAGGTGTCAGTATACAGATGACGGAGAACAGAAAACAGAAATCAGATAGGGTGTCTCATCTTCCAGTTTTTACCATCTGTCTTCTGTCGTCTGACCTCTGACTTCTGGATCCTGAACCCTTGACACCTATTAACTTTCAACTTATCATGGACGTGATATTTCACTAATTTTCAAAGACTTATAAATACATTCCTGCGCGATTCAGAAGGTTAGATCACACATGTCTGAAGATTACTATAAAATACTCGGCGTTCAAAAAAGCGCTTCAGATGAGGATATAAAAAAAGCTTACCGCAAGCTGGCAATGAAATATCATCCGGATCACACCAAAGGCGATAAGGCTGCCGAAGAAAAGTTTAAAAAAATTAGCGAAGCCTATGCCGTATTGAGCGACAAAGAAAAACGCAAAGAATATGATACCTTCGGCGCCGAAGGTTTCCGGCAGCGGTTCTCCCAGGAAGATATTTTCAGAGGATTTGATTTCAGTGATATTTTCCGTGACCTAGGGTTCGGCGGCGATTCTTTTTCAGGTCGGGGTCGCGGTCGTGGCGGTGGTATGCGATTTAACTTTGGCGGCGGATCCCCGTTTGGCTCACAAACCTACCAGCAGGCCTCCATGAAAGGATCTGACCTGGTATACGAACTTCCGCTGACATTGAAGGATATTGCTACCGGGACCCAAAAAACGGTCAGCCTGCAACATCAGGGTGGCTCTGAAAAAATAACCGTTAAAATTCCAAAAGGCATGATCACAGGCAAAAAATTACGATTGGCCGGCAAAGGTAGCCCCAGTCCGGTCGGCGGCTCACCCGGGGATCTTTTTATTCAGGCGAAAGTGCTCAATGATCCTGTATATCGCGTTGAAAACTATGACCTGCACATGAACCATGAATTGAAGTTAAGCGAAGCCGTTTTAGGAACCAGTATCTCTGTGCCCACTCTTGATGACAAAAAACTCAGCCTTAAAATCCCACCCGGTACGAAGCCCGGGACCAAAATGCGTATGTCCGGCCATGGGCTCCCCCACATGAAAGGCAACAAAAAAGGCGATCTTTATGTCAAAATCCAGGTCAAGCTGCCGAAACAACTGTCAGATGAACAGAGGAAACTCATTGAGAAACTGGCTGAGGCAGGATTGTAAGGAATAAAAAATTTGACAAATGCAGCTATTCACGGTAATTTTATTATAAATATTAATATATTTCACGACGTTCGCTAAGTATGTGAGCGCGATTTTTTTGAAATTATGTCTGACGAATGGGGTACAAGATGATTGTTACCTGTAAAGAGTGTGAATCGAGTTTCAACGTTGACGATGGCCTGATAAAGGCTGACGGTTCAAAAGTCCGATGTTCAAAATGCAGCAGCGTTTTTGTCGTTTATCCGGGCACATCTGATTCTGAATTTGGTGAAGATGCTGATGATTTCGCACCTGAGGTGGATGAAGATTTTGGAGCGGACCTGGAGTCTGAGAAAGAATTTGGTGATTTGACAATTGACGGCGACGCAGACGACGAATTGCCGGATTTAGACGATATGATGGACTTTGATGATGATGAGGCGGCAGTCGAAGAGGCGGACGAAGAAGAGCTGGATTTGGAGCTGAAAGATGAAAGCATGGCAGAGGCAGATGAATCCGAACTGGGCCCTGTCGAAGCCAGTGATGAAGATCTGGCGGATCTGGATATGGACCTGGATGATTTAGATCAAGTCGAAGAAGCCGACTTGGATATGGAAGAATCTGATCTGGATCTGGAACTGGATGCTGAAGAAATGGAACCCACCGCAACGGAAACGGCTGCCGTGCACCATGAAACCGACGAGCTGGATTTATCGGATTTGGAAGACCTGGTTGATTCCGATGCTGATATGGACCTGGAAGATATGGCTATTGAGGCCTCAGACGATGCCGATTTGGAGCTGGATGCTGAAGAAATGGAACCTACCGCAACGGAAGCGGTCGCCGCGCACGATGAGACCGACGAGCTGGATTTGTCGGATTTGGAAGACCTGGTTGATTCCGATGCTGATATGGACCTGGAAGATGTTGCTGTTGAGGCCTCAGATGATACTGAACTGGATCTTTCGGATCTGGATGATATCCTCGATGCCGACGAAGAGCCTGCTCAGGAAGATCTCACCGCTGAGGCTTCAGAAGATCTTGATCTTGATTTGGAAGCGGAACCAGCGGCTGAAGAGCCGATCTCAGATTCATCTGCAGATCTTGACGGGGTCGACGAACTGGATCTGTCGGATTTAGACGGCATAATGGAGACAGGCGAAACCGCGGCAGAGGCGGCTTCGGTTGATGACATCGATGAGGATCTGGAACTTGATTTTGAGGTGGATGAGGGTACAGCGGAAACCGCAGCGGTTGAATCTGCGGAGGCCTCCGATCAGCTGCAGATGACGGATCTTGAAAAAATGCTTGAATCCGATGAAACCCCGACATCCGGAGACGCGGATGAACTGGACTTGGATCTCGAACTTGATCTTGAGACCGAAGGTGCGGTTGGGGCCGGCGCGTCTTCCGAGTCAGATGATGCCGAGTTTTTAGATATTGAAAAGATGCTGGAAGAAGGTGAAGATACTGCCTCTGCCGGGCAAGGTGCTGAAGAGCCTGTGGAGCTTGACTTAGAGGCGGTGCTGGATGAAGCGGCCGGACCCAAAGAGCCGGAACTCGAAGTGAATCTGGATCTGGGAGATGACATGCTGGATACAGAAAACGCGCTGAGCATTTCCGAAACCGGTGAAGACGATCTGGAATTTAAGCTTTTAGACTCCGACGAGGAAACCCTTCAATTTGGTGCAACCCAGGCGCATGCCACCCAAATCGATGAAGGACCGACAGCCGGCAGTGACCTGGGTGCCACCACAGATGATTTTGCCACTGATGACTTCGGCGAAACCCGCGATTTGGATGGTCAGACAGATGTAATGGATCGTATGAGCCCCGGCATTCAACCACCGGTCAAGCCACGACGCAGCCGCAAACCGGTTCTCGTTGTTTTTTTTCTTTTGCTGCTATCCCTTATTGGATATGTCGTGACTCAGAACCTGGGCATTAATATACCCTATGTCAGTGATATTAAGATTCCCTATCTGAGTGATGTTAAAATACCGTATCTTAGCGGATTGCTGAAAGCCAAGGGCCAGGATGTCGCCGGCAACCTGAAAATTATACCTATGGGGAAAACGATCTCGCATAAATTTATCGAAAACACTGCGGCGGGCGATATTTTTGTGATTAAGGGTCAAGTTCGCAATGAATATGATCATCCCCGAAGCTATATCAAAATCACCGGAAAACTTTATCGCAAGGGCAAAGCGCTGGTCAAAACGGCCACGGTTTATTGCGGTAATGTACTGACTGATTCAGATCTGGCACAGATGGATCTGACTGCTATAAACAAGCGGCTGCAAAATCGCTTTGGCAACAATCGATCAAATATCAAGGTTAAGGCCGGTAAGACCCTTCCATTTTTAATTGTATTTAGTAAACTGCCGGCCAATCTGGATGAATATACTGTGGAGGTTTCGGAGTCTTCTTCCTGAAATTTGGCCACCCTGTTCATTCCACGACAACAGCGGAATGAGCGCAGCGAATGCTGAGCACCTTTTATCTTGACTTGCCAAAAACAGGTTGCTAAGAGACGGGTTTACCGGAATTCCGGTTACCTTGGATGGTGGCTTGTACTTGTGGCGATGTAGCTCAGGTGGTCAGAGCATGCGGCTCATATCCGCAGTGTCCGGGGTTCAAGTCCCTGCATCGCCACCACTTTCTGGCTCCTGGCAGCCTGGTCACTGGATCCTGACTGGAAACGCCCTTCAAGGATAGATGAAATCCTGAAGGGCTTTTTATTTGTTGGGAAATATTTGTTCCTCTTTAAGGTAATGAAACCCAATATCCCTTCTTAAATCCAGCCGGTTACCCTGGGGATTTTCCCGGGGGATCACCCGGATTTTACCGTTGTCAAAAGCGGCAATGAGTTTATTTCGGAACCGTTCCGCGGCCTCTCCGCGGCTTTCATTGGGTTTGATCTTTACATTTGCATTCATCCAGGCCACCCGGGTGCCGTCCGACATAAATTGATTGTCTTCTATGGAACGCGTCATCGCCGAAGGGATAACCTGGATATTTTTTTTTCTGATATAGTTGAAATCGATTTCGATGGGTTCGCCTTTCGTACACGACCACGGATATCCTTTTTGACCGTCAGGCCCCCCGGGGCCGGTCACCAGTCCGGTGCAGATCGCTAGTTGGTCGTCTCTTACCTCCGGTTTTATTTCATTTAGATTGCCCTCAAACATGGCTTGAACGAGCACCCCTAAATTTCGAAGTCGACGCGCGACCGGCTGGGTCTCAGGCTCACCCGGCCGAATATTTATTTCAGATACCCTTATGTTAGTGGGTTGCTTGGAGCTGTCCAGTGAAACAAAACAGCCCGGATACAAAATACAGGGACGCAAATAGCCTTTTTCTTTCATTTTCTGGATAAGGGGGCGGGCAATGAGCTCTCCGGCCAGTGCAATAAGCTCGGGCGTTTCCATGGGGTGCGGTGATATGGCACCCATCCCGCCGGTAATCGGATTTATTTTGCTGGCCGGCCCTTCAAATCGTTCCGGATAATCCATGGCGGTGGGCAGTATTTGATAATTGCCGTGTTTATCTACCAGGATTGTAAAACTGATCTCCACCCCGGACATCAGAGACTCGATTAAGAGAGGCCATTGCCCTTTTCCGCCGTACATTTTTTTATAACCGGGTTTATAATCTTTTATTAAGGTATCGTATACTTCTCTGATCTCCCAGGAATTCAAAATAATCCGGGCGCCTTTCCCACCGGCACTGTACGGGTATTTTAAAACAGCTCCGCCAAACTGCTGGATATAATTCAAACAGGTATGCAATACGGTCTCATAGTCCTTTGCATCTACCTCCGACCAGGAGGCTGCCACGGGAATGCCGGCTTTCCGGCATAACTCCTTGCATTTGATTTTATCTCCTTCTATAAAGGCGGCGTCTTTTTTAAGCCCAACAATGCGATCTCCAAAACCAGCGGCTTCAACCTGATCCACCAGTCCTTCAAATAAAAGTGCCTCCGGCATTGGGATGACATAATCAATCTTGCCTTTTGTCAGGGCGTTGATGATAACCTCCGCATATTCGTTGTAAGAATTGCCTTCGGTCGGAATAAACTCAATCGGCCAGTTCATGGTTTCTGCAAATTTCGGCATCGATGGCGTTCCGCGAACCACGATTCCTCTAAATTGGTCCTCATAAAGCTCACTGGTGGCGGTGGAGACTACCAGCGCGCACAATAAGGTCCGGCCATCTGTTCCGGCAAAGGCAATTTTTTTCATTCGCTGTTCCTTTCATGATTTATAATTTCAGTTCCAATAACAAATAGCAGCCGTCGCGGTCAAACTTATTTTCCAGCAGCTAGTTTCCGGATTCAAGGGTTTAAGGTTTCAAAGGTTCAGGGTTCAAAGGTTCAACCTTTAGGCATCGGGCATCAGGCGTTAGGCTTCCTCGCTTAAAAGCGTGATTTCACATCCTGGTTTAATAAATTAATGGGTTCAACAGGCTCCTCTTTGCTCTGCCCTCAGTCCTCAGCGCTCAGTCCTCAGTCCTTATTTTCCCTGACACCTGACACCTGACACCTGAAACCTTAAAGTAGACCAGCAGCCAGATAGGAGTCCTATTTTTATTTGATAAAATGAACAAAAGTGATATAAACTTACTTGGTAGACGTTGAATGCCCTTAAATAAAACAAACACACAGATTGTTATGATGCCAGGATTTACTAAAATCGTTGAAGAGCGGATTCGCAGGGCTCAAAAAAAAGGCGAATTTGATAATCTTGAAGGTACCGGGGAACCCTTGAACCTTGCAGACGACCAAGCGGTGGCCGAAGAACTGCGTCTGGCCTATAAGATATTAAAAAATGCCGATTGCCTCCCGCCTGAAATTGAAATAAAAAAGGAGGTTCATCAGACCGAAGAGCTTCTTGCCGGAATGACCGATACCGCCGAAAAGTACCGCACAATGAAAAAGCTCAACTTTCTGATCATGAAATTAAATACCTTACGGAGTACCTCCATCAAATTTGAAGAACCCCAGAAGTATTCGGACAAATTGATTAAAAAGCTCGAATCATCAGCTTCGAGGGCCAAGAAGAACAAATAGCTTTTTAAGGTTCAGGGTTCAGAAGTTAGATAACAGAAGACAGATGTCAGAGGTCAGATGAGCCGCTTTAACACTTTGGGCTACGGCGCGGCAGCTACCGCCTTCGTCGTCGTACTCGTCCTCGTCCCTCGTTCCCTATAAGATTCTGATTCACGAGTACGAGCACGAGGACGAGTACGAAAAGGCAGCCCTCGACTGAGCTCGCCGAAATCTGCGGCTGCCAGTGACCAGTGGCCAGCGACCAGAAACGTGAACCCTTGAACCTTTGAACCCTGAACCCAGAACCTACATTACAAAGGCAAAAGCCATGGGAAAAATGACGATTGCTCTTCTTGCGGGTGGGATATCTTCGGAAAGGGAAGTCTCCCTCAGTAGCGGAGATCAGGTCTACGATTCCCTGGACAAAGAAAAATACAATATCATCCGTTATGACCTCAAAACGGACTTAGCGCGTCTGGTGGATGATGCTCCCGGCATTGATGCGGCCTTAATTATTCTT
>PVMK01188039.1_pt1 | contig 35559 bp, 37 predicted proteins | sample 1853481 | NCBI WGS metagenome assembly PVMK01 (sample SAMN08533507, study PRJNA380276) | Marine sediment metagenome, whole genome shotgun sequencing project. | reverse complement strand
TGTTCGAGATGATCTTGGCGATGCCCAACGGGGACATCCGATTCGGCCCGAACAGCACCGTCGTCACGGCCTGCGCAGCGTCGGCCAACGCGATCGGTGACGCCGCGGCGTTGATCCAACGCGGAGCAGCCGATGTCATGGTCGCCGGCGGTGGTGAGGCTGCGATAACACGCTTCGCGATGGGCGGCTTCGCCCAAGCGCGCGCTCTGAGCACGAACAACGACGATCCGACGGGTGCGTCGAGGCCGTTCGATGCGGACAGGGACGGATTCGTCATGGGCGAAGGTGCGGCGATTCTCATCCTCGAGGAGTACCAACACGCCCTGGATAGGGGAGCCAACATCTATGGCGAGTTCTTGGGCTACGGGATGTCAGCAGATGGCTACCACATCACCTTGCCCCGCCCCGGTGGTGCCGGCGCCTCGCGCGCGATGCACGCAGCCCTGCTCGACGCGGGCATGCAGCCGGAAGACCTCGACTACATCAACGCTCACGGAACCTCCACCCAAGCGAACGACAAGACGGAGACAGCGGCGATCAAGACCACGTTCGGCGACTACGCGTACACCGTGCCGATCTCTTCAACCAAGTCGATGACGGGTCACCTTCTTGGTGCCGCCGGTGCGATCGAGTCGCTGTCATGTCTGTTGGCGATCCGCGACGGGATCCTGCCACCAACGATCAACTACACGACGCCGGATCCCGAGTGCGATCTCGACTACGTGCCGAATACCGCCCGTGAAGTGGACATCTCGACCGCCATGACGAACTCATTCGGATTCGGTGGGCTCAACGTCTCACTCATCTTCGGCAAGCTCACCTAGCCGAAGTCCGAAGTCCGAAGTCCGTGGTGCGATCAGTCTCCGGTCTCGCAGCCGACGCTTGGTGGTTCTTTGCCCTGGGCCACGCTTTCGTTGTACTCGTCGAATGACCGCGTGACGAGGGCGGCGACCATGCCGACACCGACCATCGAGGCCAAGCCGATCACAACACCCCCGGTTATCTCGAGTCCAACGCATGTATCGGGGAGACAGATCGTCTGGACGATCGACGAGCCGATGAGGACTCCGGCCGCCGCCCCGGCGAAGACGGTTGTTGTAACAGCTGGACGAACTCTCGCCCGCGCGGCGCCGTAGGCGAATGCGATGCCGATGACAGCCCCGGCGATCGCGGCAGTCGTGCCGCCGAGCAGCGATCCCGTGACCATGCCGAACGCCGCGCTTGTCGCCAACGAAACCCAGTCAGTCGGCTGCATCTGAAGCCTCTTGTCGTCGCGGCTTTGGTGCTGGGAGTGGCGGATTGGGAAAAGTCGAGGTCTGCATCGCTTCGGGCAACCATGCGAGAACGGTGACAAGCGCGGCACCGGCGGCGAGCAAGAGGCGGCTGGGCATGGGCGCCGTCATGAACGCAGCCACGCTCGTCGCGGGAACAGCCACTCGGAGCGACCAGACGGCCATCGGGATTCCGCGACCGAACGCCCATGAGCCGGCTGCGGCTGTGAACGCGGCAAGCCAGTGACTCCAATGAGCGGTGTCGTACGCCGCAAGGCCGACGACGAGCGGGCTGAGCGGTGAGACGATCGTCAAGGACAGCGCGATGCGGTTCAATCCGCCAGGCGGTGGGTGCTGCCTCACCCACAGGCGGAGCCATGGACCGGTCAGTGCGATGAGGCTGGCGGCTCCGACCACATACACGGCCAGCGTCGCCCATGAGTCGAGCGTACTCCCGAGGAGGATGGCTCCCGCAATGGCGATCACAAGTGACCAGCGCCCCCACGGTGCTCGAACGAGCAGCCAGCCGACGAGTGCGACCAGCGAACTCGCAAGGTGGCCGATCGCGATGAGGGCCACGGCGCTAGATGAGAACGCGGTCTCAGCTGCCGAGAATGCAGCGAGCCCCCCGACGACGGTGAGCATCGAGAGAACTCCTGCGACGGTCGCGAGACGCTTCACGTCGCAACGATCCCGATGCTATTGCTCTGGGCGCGTGTCCACCGAGCCAGGGATCCTGTTGAAACCGATCGATGCCTTCTGGCGATAGATCGCCGGCTCGACCGTTGAGAAGTCGAATTCGAACTGGTCGCCCTCCGAAAGGGTGAACGTCTCCCACAGGTCATCCGCAGATGAGAATTCGTACTCAAGAGCATCCTCGTTCGTGCACTGGACGATATGGATGTCGGTGAGATCCAATTCAAGAATGCTCGGCTGGAAGGAGCCGTTCGAGATGACGACGAATGCGACACCTGGAGGAGGCGGCTCGGTAGTAGTGGTCGTCGTCGGTTGGCGATCTGCTTCGATCACTGAGGCCGATGGGGCGGACGTATTGGTATTGCCGACGACGATGAGAAGCGCGAACACGACGACCACGAAGACGATGCTCTTGATCAGATTTCTCTTGCCCAAGGTGGTCCTCACGACGTCGGTGACGGGAGTGTAGTGGATTCGGCACGAATCAACCGATGGTCGGAACCCAACGGTCTGCGACGGTCCAATGCGCATCGTGCGACAGCGTCAACGTCGTCACCGATGCGTGCGGTGGTGGATCCGACAGCAGTCCGGCCATCGGTTCGCCGACGAGGCGAAGCACCGCGGCGGCGACCGAATCTTGATGTGCGACGACAACCAGGTGCCGGATCCCCGACTCAAGATGGCGGCTGATCGAGTCGGTCACGCGTGACGCGAGATCCGACAGCGTCTCCGTTGCGAACGGTAGATTCGACGGGTCTTGCAGATAGGCCTTGAGCTGACCCGGAACCGCAACCGGAAGGTCGTCCCAGATCTGACCGACCCAGCCAGGACTCAGATTCCACTCGCTGAGCCCGCCATCGATCATGACAGGGAGACCGTGTGTCCGTGCAATGGACGTTGCTGTCTGGACCGCGCGTGATAGCGGAGAGCTCACAACGGCGTCGACGGTCCTTTGTGAAAGATGCTGCCCGACTGCGTGTGCCTGGAGTACTCCATCGGCGTCAAGATCGAAGCCAGGGAGATCGGCGTACACGACGTGATTCGGGTTCGCCACCTGGCCGTGTCGAACGAGCATGACGGTCGTCGTTTGATCCATGTCGGATAGGGTATTGTCACCCACCCGAACAATGCGGAACCCAATCGAGATCGCAGTCGTTGTTCCCTGAGAAACCGGGCCATCTCAATCGATGCTCGGCGGTATACTGACCACAGGTGAGTCGCTTGACTGACGGAACGAAATGCCACTGAACGAACATGAGCAGAAGATCCTCGACGAGATAGAGCGTCAGCTCTACGAGGACGATCCCAAGCTTGCCGAGATGGTCTCCAAGGCTGTTCTCAGCGGGAGGCATCGATGGAAGATGCGTCTTGCCATGTTGGCCTTCGTGGTGGGTGCCGTGTTGATGTTCGCATCCTTCACCGCGTCGTGGGCTGTCGCGGGCATCGGCTTCCTCATCATGGTTGGGTCGGCGGGTTGGATGGCACTCACGGTCCGCATGTCGCGTTCACTTCAAGCAAGCCCTGGAAACGTGGAAGCATGGCTGGGACAGTTCAGGCAGAAGTGGCGCAGGGACGTCTAAGATAGTCGATTCCTGCCTCGTCTCGAGGTGGGGCAGACGAAGGTGTGGACAGCCTCTTTTCGTCCACAGCAGAGCAAAGGGAGAGGGTTTTGGAGGGTTTCACCGCTGCACAGGCGTGCGAGCTGACATCGTGCACGCCGCACCAGCTTCGATACTGGGACAAGGTCGGTTTGGTAGAACCTTCGATACAGACGACGGACGGTCGCCCCGGTCGACGCCGCATCTACAGTTTTCGCGACCTCGTCGGCCTCAGGGTCGTCAAGAGCCTCCTCGACAACGGCCTCTCGATACAGCGCGTGCGTCGAGCCTGGGACTATCTGCGCAGGACCGGCAACATGGACGACCACCTCGCCGAGGTCAAGCTCGTCACTGACGGCCAATCGATCTTCGCCATCGCCCACAACGAGACCGAGCTCCTCGATGCGCTTCGGCAGGGGCAGCTTGCGTTCTTCGTCAAGATCGACGAGATCGCGCTGAGCGTCGAGGACGATGTCAGCAAGTTCGAACTCGACAGGGCGAGCTTCCGCGAGATGCTCAGGGTTGTCGAGGACGATGTGATCGCTGAGTCACAAGAGTCCACTGGTTGATCAGTTCGGGTGATTCAGACCAACGCTGTGCTCAGGTCTTCGAACGTGAGAACATCCGTCTGAGACGCCTTCTGATTCTCGTTGGCCGATAGACGGCTCTGATCCTCTGGGACCGGGAGTACCTCGTCGTGAGGTGCTGCTCCGCTCTGGTATGGGCGTCCGTGGCACGATCGATGACCGCGGTCGAGGACTCCTTCTCTCCGTAAAGAGCGTCTCCATAGGATCGAGCAAGCGGCACGAAGGCCTCATCGATGGAGTCGGCCATCTCCAGTGGCGTCGCCGCGGCGTCCACTGTCTCGCCGAGATCGGAGAGACGTTCGGTGATGTCCTCCCATGCCGCAGCGATGTCACCGTTTGCGAGACGCCTGGCCCTTCGCCTCCTTCGGAACCACTTGGCGACCGGTGCCGTCAGAGCGATCAGTGCGATGAAAGCGATCATGACCGCAATCGGGAGTGTCCAGTTCGGCAGCGTGAACCCCGCGGATTCTGTGTCTGTGCCGCTTGGGGTGAACAGTGGTAGGTCGACATCGTCGCGCCCTCGGAGCAGCGCCTCCAGAAGTTCGTCGGTACCGCCGAGATTGAGAAGCGTTAAGTCTGGTATCGCATCTGCATAGTCGGCAGCAGAGAAGCCGAGCGCTTCGCGGAACGCGTCGTTGGTCGTCGGCAGTGTGTAATCGCCCCTTGGCGTCGGGTCGAATGCCATCCATCCGTGGCTCGGGATCCAGATCTCGACCCAAGAGTGTGCGTTGCGATCCATGACCTGAACGGTGTCGTCGTTGATCAGCCTGCCAGGAGTGAAGCCGAGGACGACTCTCGAGGGCATTCCGAGGGTACGCGCCATGAGAGCCATCGTTGTAGCGAACTGCTCGCAATATCCGTTCCTGGTGAAGTCGTTGGTCTCGTCGAACAACCAATTCGCGACGTTGTCGGTCGTGAAGTTCGTCGGCACGGATGTGTTGTACGTGAAATCACCCGTGTACCTGAAGTAGTCCTCAAGGGCGAGGGCACGTTCGAAGTTGGTGTCCATGTTCGCTGTGACCCGACGTGCCTCGACGGCGACGCGTGTTCCGAGGTCGTCGGGGTACTGCGTCCAGTACTCCTCATCGGGGAGTTCTGCGAATGTCGTCTCGCCCGTTACCGATCCAAGGCTGCGGCCGTCCTCCTCAGCAGCCTCGAACAGAGGGCTGAGTCCACCGTCCTCGCCGCGGGCCAGTCGTGCGAAGTCGGCGGCGGTGAATTGTGGCACCTCGGCGAGGACGGCGTACTCCATGCCCTCCCGGGTGAAGTCGCCAGGAAGGTACAACGAGCCATCAAGCCTGCGTGTACGAAGCGCCGCGAAGTCGGATCGGTCTTCAGTAGTGGCGGCCGTGGCTGTGACCGGTGTCGGCAGCCATGGCATCTGCAGGTTCTGGACCTTCACCGAAACGGCGATCGGCGTCGTCGGGCCTCGATACCTCTGGGGCTCGGAGATCCATGGCTCCTCTTCGAGAGGGTACGCACGTACCCGGTTCGGCATCCAACGGCCGTTCTGGAAGATATCGAGCGTCACCATTCTGAACCGCACCGTCGCAGGGTCGACGCCCTCGATCGTGGCGGTGAACAGTGGGTTGTTGGACTGTTGGATCAGATTGGCCCGAATGTCCGTATACGGGTTGTACGTCCCTGAGCCCGCGTAGTCATCGGAGTACCCGGCCGGTGAGCGCCAAGAGACGACCCCGTCGGGCGGGACACGGTCACCAGCGAGAACCACAGATGTGAGCGACGCGACGATGGTCAGGATCAGAAGCATCGCGATCCCGAATGATGGCCGCCTCGATGGCGCCGTAACGGCGTTCGTCCTCGCAAGCCTGCCCGTCCCGTGGTCACGCTCGTCGAGGCGGACAGCCACGAGCGCAAATGCGGCTACGCCCACAAAGATGGCGATGTGAATGAGGCTCTTCGGCCTCCGGTCGATGATCACGAACTGGAGAGCGATGATGATCGGAGTGAGCACCGCAACGAACGGGCGGGAGTTCAACAGGCCAGCCACGAGCAGGAACCCGAGGATCCAGAAGAGCCCCGCGAACAACATGATCAAACCGGGGACCGGTCTCACCGGCTCGACACCGTGCTGGATGATCTCAAGCGCTCTAGCGAACTCGGATTGGATGGCTGTGAACGTGTCGGCCGTTGGGAAGATCCCCCATAGCGTGTCGGGTGCAACGAGGAGTCCGACGACGAGCGTATAGGCGACGACGTTCCCGATCATCGCCAGCCAGACATTGGCCCGATACGCAAGCGCCGTCCATGTGACGCCCATGGACAGCAGCACAGCAACGATGATCGCTACCTGCCAACTCGTCCCTGACGTCGATGGGCGCAGAAGTGATGAGAGCTCCCAATAGGCAAGCCCGATGCCTGCAATGCCTGCTATCCAGCTGTAGCGGTAGACCATCCATGCTCCATCGCGTTGCGCCAGGACTCTGTCCACGTACCCGTCGGGTTCGTGCGGACCACGAGTGCCCCTGCCCTGGCAAACCCAAGTATGGCGTCATTCTCGGTTTCCGCTACCGAAAGTACAACAGTTCGGTAAAAATCTTGACTGAGTAATTGCATGGCTGCGAGGTCCTCTTCGTCGGCACGTCCGGTGACCATCACGAGAACGCCCCCCGCCATGCCTGATCTCCGCAGGCGAGATACGAGGTGTCTGAGGTTCTGCCCCTTCGTTGGGCGAACCGTCGCGAGTTCTTCCATGGCTACCTGATACGCCCTCGCACTCCCGACAACCGTGCCGTTACCAGTGCCCGCCCAGATCGTTGGTGTGTAGCCGCTGCTGAAGAGATGTTTCAGGGTCGACGCCGCACCACGTACGGCTTGCTCAAAGCTCTCCGCTGACTCATGCGGTTCCACCCTGGGATCGAGCAAGATGAAGGCACGGGACTGCCACGGCATCTCGAGCTGCTTGATCATGAGCTGATCGTGTTTCGCTGACGACGGCCAGTGCACCTTTCGCAGATCATCGCCCTGGTGGTACTCGCGGAGTGTGAAGAAATCCTCGCCGCCCGTGTGCCAGAAACTCGCTCTTGCCGTGTTGATCGTCTGATCCTGGCCTCTCCCAGTCGGGACGCCAGCGAGAGGGTCGATCCGCGGATATACAACGAGCCTGTCGACGGTTCCGAACGTGGAGGTCGATTCGATGAACCCGAGTGGATCGCCGATCGTTACCTTCGACGGTCCGACCTTGTACACACCCCGCGGCCTGCAGAGGACCTCATAGCGGCCAGCCATCGCATCGCCATCGGCGACACGGTCGGCAACGAATTTCGCGGAACCGAGTCCATGGACTCGATCTTCGACGGTCACTCGGAAGACCCGTCGACGCGACTCAAGGGTCAGGTCCACGAGCGCGCGTTCTCCGTCGTGGAGTTGGACGGGGTTGATAGTGCGCCTCAGCGCCAAACGTGGAGCAGCGAATCGAACATACAGGGAGCCGCCTCCCACGGCGGCGAAGAGGAAGACACTGAGTGCGAGAAGCAGGTCCTCGCCAAACCCGGCCCAGAGAACCGCCAAGGCGAAGGCTGCACCGATTCCAGCCCAGCCTCTTGTCGTTGGCATCAGGCGGTGGTGCGCGTTCCGGGAACGGGCACGGTGCCGATGACCTGCTCAAGTAGTTCGGAGACCGTTGTGCCTCGCATCTGCGCTTCTGGCCTCACGATGAGCCTGTGGTTGAGTACCGGTGACAGGACGGATTTCACATCGTCAGGACTTGCATAGTCCCTGCCGTCGGCGGCAGCGACCGCACGGCTCGCACGCTGAAGGAAGAGGCCGGCACGTGGCGATGCGCCGAGCAGAATGTCAGGGTGTTCCCTCGTGGCCTCGGCCAGATCGATGAGATATCCCCTCAGGACATCGGCGAAGTGCACGTCACGAGAGATGGACGTCATCTTGATGATGTCTTCCGCGTGTACGACAGGTTTGAGTTCGTCGTAGACCGACCCACCACCATGCGTCTGGAGCATCATGAGTTCCTTGGCCCTTTCCGGATATCCCATCGCGACTCGCATCATGAACCTGTCGAGTTGCGCTTCTGGCAAGGGGTAGGTGCCTTCGTGTTCGATGGGGTTCTGCGTCGCTATCACGATGAACGGTGAGTCCAGGAGATGTGTCTCGCCGTCGACCGTGATCTGCTGCTCCTCCATGGCCTCAAGGAGAGCTGCCTGGGTCTTGGGGCTTGCTCGGTTGATCTCGTCTCCGAGGACGACGTTTGCGAACACCGGTCCAGCGCGGAAGGTGAAGTGTCCCGTCTCACGATTCCATACGGACACGCCTGTGACATCGGAGGGCAACAGGTCAGGGGTGAACTGGATCCTCTGGAACGTGCAATCGATCGAGCGGGCGAGGGATTTTGCAAGCAGCGTCTTGCCGACTCCGGGGACGTCCTCGATCAACACGTGGCCCTCTGCGATCAGGCTCGTCACGACGAGATCGATCGTGTCGCGCTTGCCTTGAATCACTTCCTCGATATTGTCGACCACCGTTTGAAAGCGGTCTCCATACCAATCAAGATCGTTTTGCGTCAGGGACAATGTGCCTCCTTGATGTCCGGCTGAAGCAGAGGCAACCATACTCGCTGCTGACGCCTACGGCGCAGAAGACCTTCAGCAGACCTCAGACCTCAGACCTCAGACCACAGACTCCGAAAAGAGGACTGGGGACATCGGGTCGACGGGCAGTGGGCCATCGACCCGAGGCTTGTAGCGGGTAGTCTCTTGGGGTGATCAGTGTCGATTCCTTTTTAGCTGTTGTTGTCCGGCCGTGGCTGTGGGCTACGGCTGTGGGGGCGATAGGGGCGTTCGCTCGGAGGTCCTGGTGGTCGAGGCCACCCTTCCTTCCGCTCCCTGATAGGTCGGTCATGTCATGGAGAGTGACTACTGCCTATGGACGGTCGGATATGGCTCTTGCCACCGAAGACCTCCTTTCGTATCTTCGATGGAGACGAAACAACACGTAACCGGGAGACCAGGGAGGTACGGCGTGCATTCGCATTCGCTGCGTGATGATCTACTCGCGATCGACGGAGTCGAGGGAGCTGACGTCGATGGCGTTGCTGATGCGCCATCAGGACTCCGTATCCGCATCTCGCAGGACGCCGACCAGACTCTGGTCGGCCAGGCGATACGCCGCGTGCTCTCCGACCACGGACTCGGAACCGACACGACCCTTCCTGGCGAAGCATCTGCGAGAGCACGGGCCTCCGATGTGTCCATGGCTTCGGTGTCCGAGATCGCTTCCGAATCTGCTTCGGTCACAACCTTGCTTCCGATCGAACCTGGCGAAAAGATCGAGGTGATCGATCTTGCAGAACTGTCATCCGATGCCGAGGAGGACGGGGCAGATGCAGATTCCGAGTTGGTCATCGCACGCATTGAGCGAGTTTCTGTTCAGGAAGGCCGACGCGGGATCTTGGTCACCGTCGAATCGACGGATGGTCGGGTCGAGACGGTGATCGCTCGCAAGGGAGAAGGGGGAGTGGAGCGAGCCGTCGTGCTTGCCGCCGCCAGGCTTGCTGCTCCTGGAGCGCCCGATCCCGTGATCGTGGAGATCGAGGAACGCAGGGTTGAGGGTGTTGACATCGTGATGATTGTGCTCGACCGCGACGGCCAGATGGCCGCGGGCAGTGCCGTCGTCGGTGCCGGCAGCGCCTTCGCCATAGGAAGAGCCACCTGGGCAGCAATTTCTGCCTGATCGCGGTCGCTTCGCTCCAGACCGCGTCGCTTCGCTCGCTGACAGACCACAGACAACAGACCCGTTCGCTGCGCTCACTGACAGACCAGAAGCGCAATCTTATCTGTTGTCAGTCGTCAGTTGTCTTCTTCAATCATTGACCCAATTTCGGGGGGATGGGATACTGCCGGCAACAGGAAGGCGTCATGCGCATTGCGGGGTATGTTCGAGAGACGCCGGGTCCAAGTGGCCCGGACACGGCGTTCGCACAGAGCGAGCGGATTCGTCGATGGGTAAAAGACACCGGCAACGAACTCGTAGCCATGTGTCAGGACCACCAGGCAGCTGCTTCACCGACTGATCGGCCGGGGTTCATGGCGCTTCTCGATGTTGTGCGCAATGGGAATGCAGACTCGGTGGTCATCGCGAGTCTTGAATCCTTCTCGCCCGACAAGGTGTTGCAGGAGATCATGATCACGGACATCCGTGCCGCCGGCGTGACCGTGATCGCGACCGACGCCGCAGACCTTGGGGCCCTCCAGGATGGAGGGGACGATCACGCCCGAATGGTCGTCAGGGACATCGTTGCTCGAGTCAGCGAGTACCGCGAAGCATTCGGCCTCTCCGGATCCGAAACACCGACTGTCAAGGCCGACGACGGACGACGGACGACGGACGACGGAGCCCCGACCACAGATGTGGTCGTGAAGCTGATAGCCCCAACAGGCTAGTCGCTCGCTTCGCTCGCTCCAGACCCGCGTCGCTTCGCTCGCTCCAGACCCGCGTCGCTTCGCTCGCTGACAGACAACAGACCCGCTTCGCTGCGCTCGCTATCAGACCGGACCCACATTCGTTGACTTCTGGATTCTGACTTCTGACTTCTGGGTCTGAGGTCTGAGGTCTGTGGTCTGTGGTCTTCCTGTTAGCCTCGTCTGCGCTATGAGAACGCTCGTGCTGAACGCAAGCAATGAACCGCTCTCGGTCGTCTCGGCCAGGAGGGCACTGGTGTTGCTGCTCAGGGAACGTGCCGTGCTCGTTGCGGACTCTGACCGAACATGGCACGCAGAGTCGCAGACGTTCGCAGTCCCATCGGTCGTTCGCCTGCGCCGGTACGTCCATACGCCGTATCGCCGCTCCGTGCCGATCAGTCGGCGAGCGATCTTCATGCGGGATGAACACCTCTGCCAGTACTGCGGCAAGCACGCCGAGAACGTGGATCATGTGATCCCGAAAGTTCAGGGCGGCACGCATCGGTGGGACAATGTCGTGGCCTCATGTCGGCGATGCAACACGCGCAAGGGCGGCCGGACGCCGGCGCAAGCCGGGCTGAAGCTGATCAGGACGCCAGCGTCGCCTGGTCGTTTCGACTGGGTCCATGTTGCAGCGGGTGGAAACCTTGACACCACCTGGCGTCCGTATCTCGCAGCGAGTTGAAGTAATCCCGCTCCGCCGTTTGTGAGGTCCGAGACCCGCCAGATGGGCTTCTAGCGGATGACAAGCACCGGGCACTCGGCTCGGCGAACGATCTTCGAGGTAGTGGATCCCAGGAGGCCCTGGAAGGCGTGGCCTCCGTGGGAGCCAATCACGATCGTCTTGGCCCCGATCTCTTTGGCAAGGGCGATGAGGTCACTTGCTGGGTCGTCGCCTTCTCTGACAACAGACTCCGCCGTGCCCCCTGCGTCGCGGATGACTGTGACGATCGGTCGGCAGCGTTCGATCCGCTTGTCTCCGAGGTACTGGTCAATTACTGCGTCGTCTCCGGGCCAGCCGCGGGGCGTCCCCGTGTCAACGCTTGGGGATCCCACATACTCGCCATCGGAATCCACGGCTACTCCGCTCATCTCGCCGTAGTCCCTGCGGAGGTCGGTGAGCAGCATGCGAGGAACTCGGACGATGGTCGCGACGGTCGTCGATCCATCGGATCCGGCAAGGCTGGCGGCGAAGTCTGCAGCCTTCTGTGGGTCCAGTGACCCATCCGTGGCAACCAGTACGTGCATGGTCTTCCTCCCAAATCTGTCTGCGTAGACCGCAGGCTAGGCGACAACGCCGTTCGCTCGCGCAATCTCTCTGAGTTTCTCCGCAGGTATGCCCGCATCTGATGCATGTGCGAGGGCTCTTGACAGTCGCGTCGGTGCGCTTCGACCTGTCGTTCCGTGGTTCGGATCGCCGTCGAACGCAGCGACCATCCCCGCATATGCCGCCTCCGAGTCGATCGGCGAGCCGAGCAGGTATTCCTGAATCTCAAGGATCTCAGCGCCAACCTGTCGTGCGAGGTCCTCGTTAGCGCCCCACAGCTCCGACACCGTTCCACCTGTCTCGAGCCCTGCGATATTCGCCACGAGGATGTACAGATTCTTGACGACGAGTTCATGCACGATCTCGTCGCGTGTTACGACGGTGGTGGCGATGCCGACTTGGTCAAGTGCTGACGCAAGCAGTCCTGCTTCCGGTCCGGCTATCGGACTCGGGATGATGACTTTGGTATCCATGCCTGGTTTCTTCTCGAACCAAACGACGGCGACCGTTGGATTGGCGATGTCATGTGCGATCCAGTCCCGTGGGAGAAGCTCGTTCTGGATCAGCCCGATCCGGTCGCGCCATACCTCAGGCATATCCGCAAGAGTCGATGTGAGGTCCGCTTCACCGACGGTGACGAGCACCAGCGACGGATCTGGAATCTGCTTCGCCACATCCGAGATGGACATCGACCGAGTCACCGGGACCACCGTGTGCCCAGCGCTGAGCAGGGCCTTGGCGAAGACGCCTCCCATCTCGCCGACGCCGACAAGGACAACGGGTGGTGTGGTGTTCGTCATGGCGTGAGCGTAATGCGCTCGCTGCGCTCGCTTCAGACCCGCTCGGCTTCGCCTTCGCTGACAGACAACAGACAACAGACCGCGGGCCACGGAGCAGAACGGAACGGAATGTGGGGGGTCGAGGCTTAGTGTGTTGACAAGTGGCATGGAGTGGGCCATAGTGGGGCCGCGTGGGAGACGCAGATGATGGAGAAACAACAACATGTTCCTCGGGGAATACAGCCATTCGCTGGACGAGAAGGGTCGCGTCGTGATGCCTTCCAAGTTCCGCGTCGGTCTTGCTGGTGGTTTCGTGATCACGAAAGGCCAGGAACGGTGTCTGTACGTATTCGGAATGGACACCTGGAGCGAGGAGTCGGCGAGGGTACAGCGGCTTCCGCGGACCGATCGTCGCGCACGCAACTTCTCCCGCTCGTTCTTCGCATCAGCTTCGGATCAGTCACTCGACCGTACCGGCCGGTGTCAGATCCCGGAGCCCCTCCGTATCTATGCAGGCCTCGACAAGGACATAACGGTCGTCGGCGTCTCGGATCGCATCGAGATATGGGACACAGAGGTGTGGCGTTCGGTGGCTGCAGAGGCAGACGAGTACTACGCAGGAATCGAGGAGGTGCTTTCAGGGGAAGGCATATGACACAGGAACAAGAGACCCGCACACAGTGGGCTGGCTCGTGGTCAGTCCCCCGGATGTCAATCGGAAGGCCCTTTACTCCGCCCGCTTCCCCATTGGCGCCAGCGCTCCGGGGGGCTGACCATGACTCAGCCCACACCACAAGAAAGTTCCTATCACATCCCTGTGATGGTCGAAGAAACCGTGGCATGGCTCGAGACCGCTGCAGACGGGTGGATCGTCGATGCGACGTTCGGTGGGGGAGGCCACAGCCGTGCGCTTCTTGACCGCTACCCCAACGTCAGGATCATCGGGATCGACAGGGACCCTGACGCTATCGAACAAGCATTCGTTGACGACCGGCTCACGGTCGTTCAAGCGAACTACCGCGATGTCGATTCGGTGCTCGGAACGAACGGCCTCCCCGGTCGTGTCGATGGGATCCTTCTCGATCTCGGCGTTTCCTCGCACCAACTCGACGTCGCGGACCGAGGTTTCTCCTATCACTCATCGGGACCGCTCGACATGCGAATGGGTCCTGATGCACAGCGTTCCGCGGCAGACATCGTCAACTCACTCGACGCTATCGAGATCGCCCGGATCCTGCGCACCTTCGGTGAGGAGAAATTTGCGAAACGAATCGCCGATGCCATCGTCGCGGGTCGGCCGTTCGAAGACACCACCGATCTCGCGTCCTGTATCGCCGAGGCCGTCCCGGCCGCAGCGCGCCGTGCCCGCCACCCGGCCCGGAGGTCTTTCCAAGCCATCCGTATGGCCGTCAACGAAGAGCTCGACGGTCTTCGGGGTTTCCTCGACACCGGTCTCGACCGGTTGGACAAGCACGGCCGGATCGTCGTGATGGCGTATCACTCGCTCGAGGATCGCATGGTGAAGCGGGCGCTCATCGAGCTCTCTCGCGACTGCACGTGTCCACCCGAGATTCCTGTGTGCGTGTGTGGAGCAGATCCCGATCTCAGGGTTCTGACACGAAAGGCGATCAAGCCCACCGCTGCCGAAATCGAGGCCAATCCCAGGTCACGCAGCGCCGTGCTCCGCGTTGCCGAGAGGATTCGCACGTGACCGCCCAATCCGTTCCCTACGCACGAGGTCGAGCGGCACGCAGGAGTTCCGTCGACGCGCGACGAGGACCGAGAATCGTTCCACTCATCTTCTTCACGATCCTGGTCATGGCTGTCTTCTTTGCGATGATCTTCCTCCGCATCGCTCTTGACCGGTCAGCTTTCCAGCTCGAGTCGTTGGAACGTCAGATCGCGACCGAGGAGTCGCGTCAGCTCGATCTGAGGCTTCAACTGGCCCAGCTACAGGACCCCCTCCGAATCGCCACGGAGGCGACTCGGATGGGTCTCACCTATCCCGAGGACCGCGTCGCGATCGTTGTTGACGACCTCATGGGAGTCCCCATCACACGGTCTGGCGGCGAACCGATTCAAGCCTTGACCGACAGTCTGCCCTAGGAGAAGGACAGCGAATGTATGTGATCTCGCCGAGCGCTGACGGCAGGTCCCGAACACCGGTGATCACGGGTGTGGGGGTCGCGGAGTGAGCGCCCAACGCATTTGGAAGCCCGGTGACCTTCGGCTTCTTGTTATCGGCGTGGCGTTCGTCCTTGCGTGGGCGGGTATCGGTTTCAGGCTCTTCGACCTCCAGGGAAATCAGGCTCGTGCCGCTGAATTGGCGACCGTGGGATTCGACCAGCGGATCACAGAACGTGCGATCGAGCCCGCGAGGGGAACCATCTACGACAGGGATGGCGTTGAGCTTGCGATGACGATCGATGGGTGGAACATCGTTGTAGACCCCTCCATGCTTGATGACCCGGCGGCAACCGCAGCGCTGCTCGCACCGTACGCAGACGATCCGTATGAAGACCTCGCCTTGACCCTTGCGGAGGGTCAGGAGAGTGGATCGCGGTATGCCGAGATCGCGATGCGGGTCGATACCGGCCGCAAAGATGAGGTCGAGTCCGTGATCGCGGCGTACAACAGTGACGTCGACAAAGCACAGCGGATCACCGGTGTGTTCTACCGACCACAACCTCTCCGCGTGTACCCGGCAGGTTCCGTGGCATCGCAGGTCATCGGGCTGACGAGCTATGACGGCGGTGGTGGAATCGAGGGTCTTGAGATGACATTCAACTCTGAACTCGAAGGTGATGCGGGTCGGCTGATCGTCGAACTGGATCCTTCTGGCCGCGTCATCCCACAGGGAGAGGTGCTCCTTGAACCGGCGACGGCCGGCGCCGACATCGTGACCACGATCGACAGGGAGATCCAGTTCGCTGCCGAACAGGCGCTGCGTCGTGCGATACAGACCACGGGTGCGTCCAATGGAGCGATCGTCGTTCTTGACCCGGACACCGGTGCGGTGCTTGCGATGGCGAGTTACCCCGGAATGGACCTGAATGAGAGATCAGAGGTCACTCCTGGTGTTCTGCGTAATCGCACGGTTGCAGACATGTACGAACCCGGATCGACCCTGAAACTGCTCACGGTCGCCGCCGCCCTCGAGGAGGGGATCGTGACGGCGGATACGATGATCGACACACCCAGGACGATCGTTATCGGTGAATTCGACTACTCCGATCACGGTGGATTCCCTTCAGCCATGACAGTTGCGGACGTGCTGGCGAAGTCCTCGAACATCGGCACAATTCACATAGAGCAGATGCTCGGACCCGAACTTCATTACGAGTACCTCACGAGGTTCGGACTGGGCGGCAAGGTCGGACTCGATGTTGAAGGGGGAGGCACGGATCGGTTCCACCAACGTCGGAGTGGACAGCTACGTCCGGGTCCTCGATAGCGATCGGTTATGCCGTTCATACGACGGCCCTCCAGATGGCGGCTGTGTACGCAACGGTGGCGAACGATGGTGTGTGGACCGAGCCATACCTGGTCAAGGAGATCATCCAGGCCGACGGCAACCGCATCACGACCAACGCCAGGACACGCCGGGTACTGTCCTACGACACCGCTCTGACCTTGCGTGGAATGCTCGGCCAGGTCATCGAGATAGGCACCGGTAAGAGGGCAGCACTCGCCAACTACACGGCCGGCGGAAAGACAGGGACCAGCCAGAAGTTCGACGCCGAGGCGGGTGTCTACTCGATCGACACGTATGCATCGTTCATCGGCATGGCCCCACTCAACGACCCCCGAGTCGTCGTGGCCGTGGTTCTTGACTCTCCGCATGGTTCGCTCGACGACGGCGTCAGCCTGAGCCTCGGTGGCGCATCGGCGGCACCCGTGTTCGCTGAGGTTGCCCAGAACGCGCTACACCAACTCGGGGTCGCCCCCGACCGAGATTGAGATGGCAGAGCACCTGGTCCCGCTGAAGGTGCTCGCTGAAGGCTTGCCTGGCGTCGTCGAAGTGGACGATGTCGTCATCGACGTAACCGATGTGACCCACGACTCGAACGCCGTCGGAGCGGGGGTGGTGTTCGTGGCGATCAGGGGCTCGAACCACGACGGGCACGAATATGCTGCGACGGCTGCGCAGGCTGGCGCACCTGCGATCGTGGTTGATCACCGGGTCGACGTTGATGTACCGCAGATCGTGGTCTCAGACACCCGCTTGGCGATGCCCCATATCGCCCGCGCCGCACACGGATCTCCTGATAACAGCCTCTCGATCGTGGGGATCACGGGCACGAACGGCAAGACGACCGTTGCGTCGATGTGTGAATCCATATGGAACGCACAGGGTGTCCCGTCGGGGATCATCGGAACCCTCGGAGCGAGGCTCCGCGGATCCCCTCTCCCGCTTGAGCGCACCACGCCGGAGAGTTCAGATCTTCAGCGGATGCTCGCCCTCATGCGCGACGGTGGTGTTCGCAATGTCGCGATGGAGGTGTCATCTCATGCGCTCGTTCTTCATCGGGCCGACGCTGTGGCCTTCGACGTCGTCGCGTTCACGAACCTGACACAGGATCATCTCGATTTCCACGATGACATGGAGAGCTATTTCGCAGCGAAGCTCTCTCTGTTCGACAGGCGAAGGGCGGATCACGCCGTGGTGAACATATCGGGGACGTACGGCGCGAGAATCGCGGCTGCCACCGACTGTCCGGTTACGACGGTCGCCGTGGGCGCCGACGCCGATCTCCGCGCAGACATCGATTCGCAGTCCGATGGCATGATCCGCTTCACGGTTTCGGAGGGTGGAAACGCTGTGGCCGCATCGATGCCGTTACCTGGATCTTTCAATGTCGCCAATGCTGCCGTTGCGTGGGCGATCTCTCGGCATCTCGGTGTCGACACGGGCAGCATCGTTGCCGGCTTGTCGACCCTTGAGCCGATCGCCGGCCGGATGCAGATCGTGTCGCCCGGCGCGGAGATCACTGTGGTCGTCGACTACGCCCACACGCCTGCCGCGGTGGCGACGGTCGTTGAGGCTGCGCGCGACATGACCGATGGCAGGGTGATCGCCGTTGTGGGGGCTGGTGGCGACCGAGACGAGGACAAGCGCCCGATGATGGGTGCGGCTGCGGCGGCCTCAGCCGACGTGACCATCGTAACGACGGACAACCCGCGCTCTGAGTCGCCGGCAGCGATCGCTGACGAGGTGAGGCGTGGAGCTGAGGGTGTATTCGGTGCAACCGTTGAAACGGTGCTTGACCGGAGTGACGCGATCGACCATGCGGTGACGATCGCTCATGCGGGCGATCTCGTGCTGATCCTTGGCAAGGGCCACGAACTCGGGCAGGAGGTCAACGGGGTCATGCACCCGTTCGATGATGTCGATGAGGCTAGGCGTTCCCTTGCGCGGCACGGGATGGTTGCGCCATGACGTCTCTTGGTTGGTCGATGGCAGACATCGCTGACGCTGTTCATGGAACGCTCGTCGGTGATGGCGGTGCGGTCATCAATGAGATCGTTACGGACAGCAGGGAGGCCACCCCCGGATCCCTGTTCGTCGCCCTCGTGGGCGAGCATTTCGATGGGAACCATTTCGCCACGTCAGCCGTGGAGCGAGGTGCAAGCTGCGTGCTCACCCGACCGGGGGTACGGACCGAGCCTCGAATCGAGGTTGACGACACGTCTGACGCACTCCTTGCGCTGGCCGCAAAACGCCGCGCCGAACTCTCGATTCCCGTTATCGCTGTGACCGGATCGACGGGTAAGACATCAACGAAAGACCTCTTGCACGCCGGAATAGCTGGCTCGTGGGCGTCTCCGAGGTCGTACAACAACGAGGTGGGCGTGCCGCTCACTGTTCTGGCCACACCGGACGATGCGACGGCCTTGATCCTCGAAGTCGGATCGCGGGGAGTGGGCCACATCGCGTGGCTGAGGCCTGCGATCGAACCGGACATCGCGATCATCACCAATCTGGGCCTCGTCCATCTTGAGACATTCGGATCCGAGGACGGCTTGGCAGATGCGAAGTACGAACTCGTAGCGATGCTTCCACCCGATGGCACTGCGGTTCTCCCACACGATGAGGTACGACTCCGACGAGAAGGCGAGCCGCAGACGCTCACGTTCGGCGAAGGGGGAGAGGCGACCGTTTCGGTATCCCGTTCCACGATCGACGGTGAGGGGTACCCGACGTTCCGCGTCTCCGTCGGTGGCGATGACTACGACATAACGCTTCGCATGGCGGGAGAGCATCAGGCGGTGAACGCGGCGGCAGCGGTGACCGCAGCGGTCGCGCTCGGACATGACCTGGAAGGCTTCATCGATCGGATGCAGCAAGCGACAGGGTCCGCGTGGAGGATGGAGGTGCACGTCGGCGATGTGACGGTCGTCAACGACTCGTACAACTCGAATCCCCAGTCGCTCGAGGCAGCGCTGCGCACCGTTTCGCGAATGCACGGCAGACACATCGCCGTTCTCGGACCGATGGCGGAACTGGGCCCCGTGTGCGAGCGAGAGCATCGTCGGTTGGGCTCCCTCGTGTCTGATCTTGGGTACCAGCACATGTTCGTGATTGGCCCTGACCATGGGTTCGCGCTCGGGGCTCCGGATCTGGTTCGGAATGCCACGGATATCGGGCAGTGTCTCGATACGCTCTCCCACACCCTGCAACGAGGAGATGTTGTGCTTGTGAAAGCGTCGCGGTCCGCCGGGTTCGAACGGCTCGCGCTTCACCTCATCAAGGACTTCTCACTGTGATCACGCTCCTTATCTCCTCGACTATCGCGTTCATCTTCGTGATATTTCTGACGCCGCTGGCGATCAGAGTTCTGAGACGTCGGAACATCGGCCAGTTCATCCAATCGGAACTCGAGGGCCACCAGCACAAGCAAGGCGTGCCGACGATGGGTGGTGTCGTGATCGTCACCGGAATCGTCGTGGGTTACACCATCGCCCACTTCACCTTGTTCAGCTTTCAGGACGGGTTCGGGTTCTCCCATCGGACGATGGATGACAAGGCGCTGCTCGCGATCTTCGCCATCGTGGGCATGGCGGTTATCGGCTTTCTCGACGATTTCGCAAAGTACGCACGGAAGAGAAACGAGGGTCTTTCGAAACGATGGAAGTTCCTGGGCCAATTGGTGATCGCTGGCCTGTTCGCATGGGGAGCGAGCGCGGCTGGTGTGTCAACGGAGCTGTCCTTCGTTCGCCCACTTGGAATCGAGCTCGGCCCCTTCCTGTTCTTCCTCCTCGTTCTCGTGATGCTCACGGCGACGGCGAACGGTGTGAACCTGACCGACGGACTCGACGGCCTTGTCGCTGGCTCAAGTGCTCTCGTATTCGGCGCGTTCGTCTTGATCGCCTTCTGGCAGTCTCGCAATCCGCTCTTCTATGGCGTCGACGGCGCTCTCGACATAGCGGTTCTGGCGGCCGCTGCACTCGGTGGCGTGCTCGCCTTCCTCTGGTGGAACGCAGCTCCGGCCCAGATCATCATGGGGGACACGGGTTCTCACGCGATCGGCGGAGGGATCGCCGCGTTGGCGATCCTCACCAACACGCAACTCCTCTTGATCATCCTTGGTGGCATCTACGTCATCGAGACGGGGTCCGTGATCATGCGGGTCGTCTCGCCCAGGGGATTCGGTAGGCGGATATTCAGGATGACGCCCATCCATCACCACTTCGAGTTGTTGGGATGGCCAGAGACCACCGTCATCATCAGATTCTGGATCCTGTCGGGGATCATGGTGGCCGTCGGCATCGGCGTGTTCTATGCCGACTGGGTCGGTGGGCCCGGATCGATCGTCCCATGAGCGTCCTCGTTCTCGGCGCTGGCACGAGTGGCTCGTCAGCCGGGCGACTTGCGCGCTCGGACGGACACGATGTTGCGTACTTCGATGACGACCCCGATGCAGCCGACAAGCTCGACGGTGCTGCCGAACGATTGGTTGGCTCGCCGTGGAGCGCGGGGTTCCTGGACGGTGTGGAATTCGTCATCGCCAGCCCCGGCTTCTCTCCGACGGCAACGCCCATGCTCGACGCGGCGAGTGCCTCCGTGCCCGTCATGTCCGAGGCTGCGTTCGGCCTGTCGCACACGGAGACACCTTATGTGGCGATAACTGGGACCAACGGGAAGACAACGGTCACCGACGCGGTGGCGAGCATGCTTGTTGCGTCGGGCGTTGATGCGATCGCGGCTGGCAACATTGGCCTTCCGGTATCGGACATCGTCTCGCAGGACCACGACGTGATCGTGCTTGAGCTGTCATCGTTCCAGTTGTATCTGAGTGCCGTGCACCCCTCTGCCGCCGGGTTGGTGAACATCGCTACTGACCATCTCGATTGGCATGGATCCGCTGAGGCGTACGTTGCGGCGAAGGCGCGCATCTTCGAGTCGATGACGGGTGACGACGTTCTTGCCTACAACGCAGACGACGGCACGGTCGTTGATGTTGTAGCGGGTGCCCGGTGTGCGACGGTGCCATGTTCGGGTCGTAGGGTGCCAGCCGAAGGAAACGGCGTGGACGGTGACGATCTGGTGATCGATGGAGTACGTGTGGAGACGTCGGCTACGGCCGAATCGTTTCGACTGGATCTGGTGATAGCGGGGACAGTCGCCCTCGCCGCTGGAGCGACGATCGATGGGATCCGTACCGTCGCTGAGGATTTCTCTCCCGGACAACATCGTCGTCACGAGGTCGGCATCGTGGGCGGTGTTGTGTGGATCAACGATTCGAAGGCGACGAACCCTCACGCTGCGGTGGCCGCCTCCCTTGAGTACGAGTCCGTGCGGCTCCTTGCCGGGGGACGGAACAAGGACCTCGACCTCACGCCGATCGGCCAGATCAGCTCGATCCGTTTTCTGTATGCATTCGGTGAATCCGCGCAGGACATAGCGGCGATCGCCTCGGTCCCCAACGCAGTGTTCCCGACGATGCGCTCCGCGATGGAAGCGGCGCATAGGGATGCCGTTGCCGGGGACACCGTCCTGCTGTCGCCGGGGTGTGCCAGCTTTGACGAGTTCACCTCCTACGCTGAACGAGGTGAGGTCTTTCAACAGTTCGTTCGTGAGATCCAGGAGGACAAACGATGACTGAGGTCGCTGACCGCACATCGGTGACCGTTCGTCACAGCCGGACGAGCGCCGCCATCCGATCGGCTGGCGGAAGGCGAGCGGTGTTCATCCTCGTCATCGTTGCGATGCTCTTGACCATCGGTCTCGGTGCGATGCTCAGCGCATCCTCGGTCGCATCGATCAAGGCCAACGGCGATCAATTCGAGCTGTTCACGAAACAGGTGTTGTGGGTAGCGCTTGGGCTGGCCGCGCTCGTATTCACATCCTTCATCCCGTATCGCATATGGCAGCGTTTCGCTCTCCCGATGTTCGTTGCAGCCATCATCGGGCTGATCTTCACGGTCGCCATCGGATCTACGCGAGGCGGTGCGACGCGGTGGATCGTGCTTGGCCCTGTGACGCTGCAGGTCGGTGAGTTCGCAAAGTTCACGACGGTCGTGCTGTTCGCAACGGTGCTCTCGAAGAAGAAGGAGTTGTTGTCCGACTTCAAGCATCTCCTTGCACCGTTGCTTGCGATCCTCCTGCCGGTCGTCTTTCTTCTCATGGCCCAGCCGGACTTTGGAACGGTCTTGCTGATCGTCGGACCTGTATTCGTGATGCTCTTTGCATCTTCGGTCCCGATCCGATTCGTGTTCTCGATCGGAACCCTGGGTCTGATGGCCATGGCGGCGATGGCGATGTCCGCTGAGTACCGCAAGGCAAGACTTCTCAGCTTTCTCGACCCGTTCGCCAGTGCGGGCGGGGATGGGTTCCAAGCCGTGCAGTCGATGATCGCATTCGGCACGGGCGGTCTGTTCGGCGTCGGGCTCGGCCAATCGCGAGCGAGATGGTCATGGCTGCCGAACGCACACACCGATTTCATCTTCGCCATCATCGGTGAGGAGACAGGTTTCGCCGGTGCGTTCATCGTCCTGACGTTGTTCACTCTTCTTGCTGCCGTTGGTGTGTCGATCGCGTATCGTGCTCCTGACACTTTCGGACGGTTGCTTGCTATCGGGATCGTGTCGTGGCTTACGCTCCAAGCGATCACCAACATCGGTGGGGTGGTGGCGGTTCTTCCCATCACCGGCGTGCCCCTTCCGTTCATTTCGAGCGGTGGGAACGCGATGCTCGTCAATCTCGCGGCGATCGGTGTTCTGCTGAACATCTCTCGAACCACCAACATCGTCCACGCTGAGCGCGGCTGATGCGAATCGGGATCGCTGCTGCTGGCTCAGGAGGCCACGTGTATCCGGCCCTTGCTGTGGCCGATGCGCTGACTGCCGGCCGCTTCGAGAAGGAGGACATCATCTTCTTCGGCGGCAACCGCATGGAGAAGACGAAGGTGCCAGACGCTGGCTATCCGTTCGTTGAACTCGACATCCATGGATTCCAGCGGTCGCTGTCCATGAGGAACCTGAAGCTTCCGTTGAAGATCCGAACGGCAACGAGAGCGATCGCTGCAACGATCGAGGCGAAGGACATCGAAGCGATGATCGTCTTCGGAGGCTATGTCTCAGGACCCGCCGCCCTCGCCGCTTCACGGAGCCATATCCCGCTAGTCGTGCACGAGGCGAACGCTGTTCCTGGGCTGGCGAACCGGATGGTCGCCCGGAGGGCCGCTCTGGTACTTGTGGCGATCGAACCGACAACAGGAGCGCTGAAGAACCCCATAGTTGTGGGCAATCCGTTGCGTTCCTCGTTCGATGCCTTCGATCGCCAGTCCCTCCGTGCGATCGCGATGGAGAGATACGGAATCGCGGAGGATGCAGAAGTGCTTGCGGTGATCGGCGGGAGTCTTGGAGCAGCAGCGCTCAACACGATCGCCCGCCGGATAGGCGAGAGGTCGGATCGCGGGTTCCACATCCTCCAGCTTGCCGGAGAGGCACACGCTGATGAGGTTTCGGAGTGGGCTCAGGCTGGCACCAAATGGACGGTGAGGGACTTCGAAGACGAGATGGAGTACGTCTATGCGGCCGCCGACCTTGCGATCACACGGAGCGGGGCGATGACTATCTCAGAACTCGAAGCGACAGGTACGCCGGCCATCGTAGTGCCGCTTCCCGCTGGCAAGGGATATCAGGCGTTGAATGCCGCTGAGATCGAAGCCGCGGGAGGAGCCGTGGTCGTCGATCAAGCCCAAGCGGACATCGTGGTGGACCTCGCCTTCGAGATCATGCGGGATCACGGGCGGCGAGCCGAGATGGCCGAGAGAGCGGCGGCCACAGGACATCGTGGTGCTGCAGAGGCTGTTGCCTCGATGACCATGGAGCTGATCGATGCCTGACTTCCCCACGATCCCACACCGGATACACATCGTCGGAGCCGGCGGTGCAGGCATGTCAGGTCTTGCGAAGCTGCTGAGTCAAAACGGCCACGACGTCACAGGATCGGACGTGAAGCCAGGGACCGATGCTCGACCTGCTCGCCGACGTCGGTGTCGAGACATGGATCGGGCATCGTCCTGAGGCCATGGCCGACGTAGACCTGGTTGTTGCATCTTCGGCCGTCCCTGCGACCGACCCCGAGTTGGAGCGTGCCCGATCGGCTGGTGCGATGGTCTGGAGGCGTCCCGCCCTCCTCAGCGCGCTCACAAGGGCGATGCCGACCACCGGTCTCGCCGGAACGCATGGAAAGACAACCTCGACCGCGCTGATGGTGACGGTCATGAGGGCGATGGGTGGGGATCCCACGTTTCTCGTCGGTGGCCGCATGATCGGCCTCAACGCTGGATCGCACCTTGGATCCGATGATCGGTTCGTGCTCGAGGCTGACGAGGCGTTCGGCACGTTCCGACATCTCGACCTGGACTCGATCCTTGTGACGAACATCGAAGCCGACCACCTTGATCACTACAGGACGCTCGCAGCGTTGGAGGATGCATTTGCGCAAGTGGTCAGTCGGGTTTCAGGGCCGAAGGCAGCGTGTATCGACGACCCTGGCGTGCGCAGGCTCGCCAAGCGAACCGAGGTGACGACCTATGGATTTGACGAGGCGGCCGACTGGGTGATGTCGGACCTTGAACATCGGGGTGGAGGCGTCGCCTTCACCCTCAACCACGGCGCTGCGTCCTATGTGGTGGCGTTGCCGAAGCCAGGAGAGCACCTTGCCCTTAATGCCGCCGGGGTTCTGGTCGTGCTCGAAGGTCTCGGGTTCGACGTAGCGCTGGCTGCCGATGCATTGTGCCGGTTCCAGGGCGTCCAAAGACGATACGAGGTCCGGGCGCGCGTTGCGGGCGTGACCATCGTCGATGACTACGCACACCATCCCACAGAGGTGGCTGCCACGATCGGTGCGGCGCGTCACGGTACGGAATCAAACGTGGTTGTGGTCTTTCAGCCGCACAGGTACACGAGGACAGCCGACCTCGCCGCTCACTTCGGCGAACCCCTGGCGCTCGCGGACACGGTGATCGTGACCGATGTGTACGCCGCAGGGGAGACGCCGATCATCGGTGTCTCAGGGAGAATCGTCGCCGAGGCCGTCGATGCGGCTGGTGCAGACGTCTCTTACATACCGAGACTGCGTGACGTTCCGTCCCATGTTGCGAGCCTTGTCGGGCCCGGGGACACGGTGCTTCTGCTCGGAGCAGGAGATGTCAACTCGATCGTGAGAGAACTGACGTCGGCGATCAGAGCGCAATGATGATCGACCACGCCGCTATCTCAGAAACTGTGTCGCTTGCTCCCTACACGACGTACAAGGTCGGTGGACCGGCGCGATGGTTCGCAGAACCGGATGATCTTGAAGACCTGCGTTCGATTCTTGAAGCCACCCCGAGCGCCATCCCGGTGTTCATACTCGGGAGGGGCAGCAACGTCGTCGTCTCCGACGAAGGATTCGTTGGCCTCGTCCTCAGGCTTGGTCGCTCGTTCGCCGCGATCGATGTAAGAACCGACGGTCTGATCATCGCCGGCGGATCAGCTCCACTTCCGAAGCTCGCGAGGGCGGCTGCAGCGGCAGGGCGCTCTGGCCTTTCGTTCTTCGTTGGGATCCCTGGTTCCGTTGGCGGCGCCGTCCAGATGAACGCTGGAGGCCATGGGTCCGACACCGCAGCGGTTCTTGTCTCCGTCGTGATCGTCGACTCGGAATCGGGAGACATCGATCAACGCCCGGTCGAATCGCTCGACCTGCAGTACCGGTCGTCGAACCTGTCTCCGAGCGACATCGTGGCCCAGGCGACCTTCGCCACGACGGCCGGTGAACCTGCGACGCTCGAAGAAGAGATCAGGGCCATCACTCGCTGGCGCAAGGAACATCAGCCTGGCGGAACGCTCAACGCGGGGAGCGTGTTCAAGAATCCGGGAGAGGCGTACGCCGGAAAGATCATCGATGATCTCGGTCTGAAGGGGTATGCGGTGGGCCCCATCGCAGTGTCGACGGTTCACGCGAACTTCATGGTCGCCGACGCTGATGCGAAAGCCATCGACATTCATAGATTCGTTCGTAACATCCAGGCGATTGTGCGTGAGCGCACAGGGACGACGCTTGAACCTGAGATTCGGTTCATCGGCGAATTCGAAAGGGACGAACGTTCATGACGACGATGGAGCCGAGACTCGCCGAACGCCGAAGAGGTGTCAGTGAGGATCGTGCGCGTGGTCGCCTCAAGTGGGTGCTCGTCGCTCTTGTCCTGCTGCTCGCGATCGTCGGTGGCATCTGGCTCCTCACCAGCCCCTTCCTTTCGTTGCGAACCGTGACCGTCAGTGGGGCCGAACGTTCGAACCCGATGGCGTCAGTCATGGCACTTGACATGGGCCAGGGAACGCCGACCATCGACGTCAACACGATCGCCTTGCATGACGTGATCGTTGCGGATCCGTGGGTGAAGCAGGCCTCCGTCGAGATCGGATGGCCAGGTTCATTGTCGATCGCCGTCGTCGAGCATCAGCCCTTCGCAACCGTCCGCGCCGCTGACCGCTGGGTCATCGTGTCGGCGGATGGTGCCGTGCTCGAACCGGGAGAGTTGCCGACCGCTGGGTCATTCTCCATCGCTGTCGATGCCGGACCAGTCTCTGCGGGCTACGACATCACCAACCCATTGATCCTCGGTGCGCTCGAGTTCATCGGGTCGCTGGACCCTGACATCGCGTCGGGCGTGGTGGTCAGTTCGGACGGGGAGGGTCTCACCGCCGTCGTTGTCGGGCATACGGTTCGCCTCGGCCGACCAACGGAGATGCGCAGCAAGGCAAGAGTCCTCTCCTCCCTGATCGCGAGCGGTCTTGAGCCGGGTGCTGGCATCGACCTGATAGCGCCACTGCGACCCGCTGTGACGAACCCTCAACCTTAAGTAGAGCCTGAAGAATAAGGGCTGCACCTACCTGTACCCCATGGCTAAGGTTGATAGACACCTTGTTGGAGAGGGATGGTTGACATGGAGAACAGAGGACCAAGCACGTACCTTGCAGTGATCAAGGTTGTTGGCGTTGGTGGTGGCGGAGTAAACGCCGTGAACCGGATGATCGAAATCGGCGTCGGCGGTGTCGAGTTCATTGCGATCAACACTGATGCGCAGGCTCTACTGATGTCAGACGCCGACATGAAACTCGACATAGGCCGCGATGCAACGAGAGGCCTCGGTGCAGGCGCGAATCCGGATGTTGGCCGCACCGCTGCCGAGGATCATCGCGACGAGATCGAAGAGGCCCTTGAAGGGTCTGACATGGTGTTCATCACCGCGGGAGAAGGAGGCGGCACGGGTACCGGCGCCGCACCCATCGTTGCCGAAGTTGCAGGCTCGATCGGGGCGTTGACCGTTGGCGTTGTGACACGCCCCTTCGGATTCGAAGGCCGAAGACGCTCGGTGCAGGCGGAGCAGGGCATACAGGCCCTCAAGGCTGCCGTGGATACGTTGATCATCATCCCGAACGAGAGACTCCTTGAGATCGCAGATGACGAAACGCCCGTGATGGATGCGTTCAGGATGGCAGACGAGGTCCTTACTGCAGGTGTGACGGGCATAACCGAACTGATCACAACACCGGGCCTGATCAACGTGGACTTCGCCGATGTCAAGACCGTTATGTCAGATGCCGGGTCTGCGGTCATGGGAGTCGGCAGGTCGACCGGGGATTCGCGTGCTCAGCAGTCTGCCGAGAAGGCGATTTCCAGCCCCTTGCTTGAGACATCGATGGAGGGAGCGCGCGGCGTGTTGCTCTCCATTGCCGGCCCAAGGGACATGACGCTGCACGAAGTGAACACTGCCGCATCCATCATCAGCGACCATTCGGATGCGGACGCGAACATCATCTTCGGCGCTGTTCTCGACGAGAACCTCGGCGACGAGATGCGTGTGACCGTCATCGCTGCAGGCTTCGACCGGGATCGAAAAGGCGGGTTCTCGACGCAGGGCCAGGCCCAAGGGGTGGCGTCGGGACGTTCCACACGACCATCGATACTCGATCACAGTGACGATGACGAGACCGACCCCGGCACGGGCGGACTCGACATTCCGGGGTTCGTGCAGGGATGATCCGTGCTCCCGGAGTACCGGGGGTCGTATTCGGGTCGCTGGGTGACGGTGACGGTCGTGTTGATCCCAAGGTCAGGGAGGCGATCGCAAGCAGCATCGGTATCGCAACCGAGTGGGCGACCGTGAGCCAGGTCCACGGCGCCGTCGTCGTGCCTGTAGACGCACCGGGGCACTACGGAGAGGCCGATGGGCTCGTAACGACGACAACTGGTCTTCCCCTCGTCATCGCCACCGCTGACTGTGTTCCGGTCGCTCTCGTTGGCGAACGGTCGGTGGCGATGGTTCACGCTGGCTGGAGAGGAGTGTCGGCTGGGATCGTTCGGGAAGCAGTCGCGGCGATCGTTCTCGAGGATGACATCGTGACCTCCGCGGTGATCGGCCCGCACATTCGCAGTTGCTGCTACGAGGTCGGCCGTGAGGTCATCGATGCGATCGGTGGCCACGAGGCCGAAACAACGTGGGGCACTGTCAGCGCGGATCTCGAGTCAGCGATTCGAAGTCAGCTGCCGCCTGTCGCCGTGGTCTCGACCGGGGAGTGCACGATGGACGACAGCTCGTACTCGTCTCATCGGCGAGATTCGACGCCTCACAGACAGGTTGCGATCGCATGGATCCCCTAGGTCTCAGGTACGTCAACGAGCGGATCGCTGCGGCCGCAGCGAGGTCCGGCCGGGCAGCAACAGACGTGACGCTCGTCGCCGTGTCCAAGGGCAGACCGGATGAACAAATAGTGGCTGCCTATGCCGAGGGTCAGCGGATCTTCGGGGAGAACCGGCAACAGGGCCTCGCGCTCCGCCTGGACGGAGACCTGCCGATGGATATCTCCTGGCACTTCATCGGTCCCCTGCAGAGCCGAAAAGCGCGGTTCGTGGCTGCCAACACATCTTTGCTTCACTCGTTCGACAGACTCGATCTGATCCCGAAGTGGAAGGATTCCGGCACGCCCGTTCTCCTTCAGTTCAACGTCGCCGGCGAACCACAGAAGGTTGGCTTCGAGCCTCGCGAGGCGCAACGGATCCTCGATGCGGTTCTTGCCGAGGGTCTCGACGTGCGGGGGGTGATGGCCATCCCTCCCATCGCGGAAGATCCTGATGCGACTCGCCCTTGGTTTGCGATGTTGCGCACCGTCTTCGACGCGTGCCGCTCCACTTCAGCTCGGATCGACACGCTCTCGATGGGCATGACGAACGACTTCGAGGCCGCCATCGAGGAAGGTGCAACCATGGTGCGTGTGGGAAGGGCTATCTTTGAGCCACACACCGAACCTGATCGCAAACGAAACGGGTAGCGAACGATGGCATCAATCTGGAACAAGACCCTCTTCTATCTCGGCCTTGTCGATGAAGACGAGCGGGCCTCTGACGCCGGGGATTCTTTCGGAGGCGATGTGCGTGCCGTCGAGGCTCCGCCATCCGAGATCTCGCAGACGACGGAGGGACAGGGTGGGTCTGTCACATCATCGGTTCGTCCCCCTGGCGCCATCGCTGGTCGAAGGGTCGAACCGCCGGCGTCAACCAGAAGGCCGATCTCGTCCGATCCAAGCCACGCAGAGGCAGGGCTGTACGTACATCCAGGTAATGCCGGTACTCCGACATCCGAGATGCCAACTCGGCGCATGGAACCCGAATCCCAGATCATCGTCGCCAGGAACTTCTCCGATGCTCAGAACCTTGCAGACGCGATCCGAGTCGGTAGGTCCGTCGTCCTTGACCTGCGATCGACTGAGCCGGAGATGGTTCGCCGAATCGTGGATTTCGCCTCCGGCCTGACGTACGCGCTTGACGGCAAGATGTCCAAGACGAGCCAAGGCGTGATCCTCGTCACGCCAGCCGGTGTGTCGATTGGTGTCAACGAGCAGGAACGTCTTTCACGCCTCGGACTCTTCGGGGATGACAACTAGCGTGTCGTTCGTTGTCGCGATTCTCGGCTGGATATCGATCGGTCTGATCGTCTGGATCGTGTTGTCCTACATCGTCATGTTCGGACGGGTCTCCTTTGACCATCCGGTGCGGAAGCTCTACGAGTTCCTCAACCGAATGGTCGAACCGATGCTGGCCCCGATCAGGCGTGTGGTGCCGCCCGTGAGAATGGGAGGATCGTCGCTCGATCTGTCACCACTGATCCTGATCATCGGAATCCAGCTCCTTGCGAACGTTCTCAGAGGGTTCGCTTAGTCGCGACCCGCGTCGCTTCGCTCGCTCCAGACCCGCGTCGCTTCGCTCGCTGAAGACATCAGACCACAGACCACAGACCGGAAGCAGGTCTCGAATCTGAATCCGTTGTCGGATTCGGGGCCGTCAGCTGTCGGTCGCTGCTTTCCTGATGTCGAGGATTACCGATGCGGGTCCGAGGTCGATCTCTGGTGCGTCGGCGGACCTGTCCAGTGACACCTCAGTTGCCAAGACCTCTGAGGCGATCTGGTCGACGTGGCTATCGAAGGCTGCGTGGACGATCGCGTCGGCCGATGACCACCTGATGGTCACCCTGTCGGTGACACTTAGGGCGAGATCCCTCCGGAGCCCCTGGATTCTGTTGGTGAGCTCGCGGGCGATTCCCTCGACTCGGAGTTCGTCCGTGAGGGCACAATCGAGTGCGACGGACAGCGACCCTTCGGATGCGACGACCGTTCCAGCGCGAGGTGAGCGATTCACGACGACGTCGTCGGCTGTGACAGCGAAATCTCCGGCTTGGATCGTCTCGCCGTCCATCAGCGAGCTGATCTCGTCATGGCTGAGCATTGCGACCTCGTTCGCGACCGACTTCGTCTCAGCACCGAATCGCGGGCCAAGTACCTTGAAATTGGCTTTCGCCGAGAGGTCGACGAGACCAGCCTCGTCTGCATGGACGTTCAAGACCTTGACGTTGAGCTCCTCTGCGATCAGGTCCTTGTGGCCTTCGATGGCCGCCTGTTCGGCCTTCGAACGCGTGACGATCGTGACCGACGGCAGCGGCTGCCTCACACGCAGGTCCTCGCGCTTTCGGAGCCCTCGGCCCAGGTTGACGACGGTGCGCACGGTGTCCATCGCCAGCTCAAGCTCTGCGTCGATGGCGCTGGTGTCTGCGATTGGATAGTCGGCGTGATGCACACTTGCGGGTCCGTCCGGGGACACCTGTGGGACAAGTCCCTGATAGATCTCCTCCGTCACGAATGGCAGCACCGGTGCCGCGACGAGGGAGAATGTGGTGAGCACTTCGTACAGCGTGGCGAACGCCGCCATTTTGTCCTCGTTGTCCTCCGCTCCGCGGTGCGCCCAGAAGCGCCGTCTGCTGTTTCGGATGTACCAATTCGTCAGGTGGCCTACGAATCCCATGATCGGTGGGACGACCGAGAACAGTCGGTAGGCCTCCATCTGCTCGTTCACCGAGGCGACAAGGCTCTGGAGTACAGAGATGATCCAACGATCCATTTCAGGGCGATCCTCGAGAGGGGGAGCCCCTTCGATGTCGGATGCTGTGATCGAATCCGCCTCTGCGTAGGTCGTGAAGAACGAGTATGCGTTCCACAGTGGGAGAAGCACGGTCCGTACGACCTCCTTGACGCCGTCTTCGGAGAAGCGAAGCGGCTCGCCGCGAACGACCGGCGAATTGATGAGATACGCCCTCAGCGCGTCTGCACCGAACTGGTCGATGACGAGCGCGGGGTCCGGATAGTTCTTGAGGCTCTTCGACATCTTTCGGCCGTCCTCGGCAAGGATCATCCCTGTGACGACGCAGTTCTGGAATGGTGCCTGGTCGCGTACCGCAGTCGCGAGCACGAGCAGCGTGTAGAACCAGCCTCTCGTCTGATCGAGCCCTTCTGCGATGAAGTCCGCGGGGAACCGCTCCTCGAATCGCTGCTCGTTCTCAAACGGGTAGTGGATCTGGGCGAATGGCATCGATCCGCTCTCGAACCAGCAGTCGAGCACTTCGGGCACCCGCGTCATCGTGCCGCTGCAGTTGTCACACGGCCACATCACCTCATCGACGATGTGCTTGTGCAGGTCATCGATCATGACGCCGGACCGATCGAACAGTTCTTGACGGGAAGAGATGCACACCTGGTCGTCGCATTCGTCACATTCCCACACGGGGATCAACGATCCCCAGTATCTGTTCCGGCTGATCGCCCAGTCACGTGCACCTTCAAGCCAGTTGCCGAATCTCTTTGCACCGACGGCTTCGGGAACCCAGCGGATATCGCGGTTCACCTCGACCATTCGGTCGCGGAACGTCTCGACAGCTACGAACCACGTGGGAATCGCTTTGTATATCAACGGCGTTCCGGTGCGCCAACAGAACGGATAGGAGTGATTGATCGTTCGACGATCGAACAGGGCACCAGAGATCTTCAGCAGGTCGATGAGTGTCGCGTCGGCGTCCTTGACGTTCAAGCCTTCAACGTCTGGTGCCTCGGGCGTGAAGCGGGCCGCTGCATCGACAGGGTCGACCAGAACATCGATACCTGCTGCAGCGAGCGCAGCAAAGTCGGATTCCCCGTACGCCGGAGCCATGTGAACCAATCCGGTGCCCTCATCGACGGTCACATCTGGTGAGGTGATCACAACGAAGGCGCCCTCTTCCCGCTTGTCAGCGAAGTATCCGAACGGTGGCGCATAGCTCACACCACCGAGTTCGGATCCGCCCGCCGTGGCGAGAATGTCCGCACCATCGCCGAACACCTCCGTGACCCTGTCGGTGGCGACCCAGTACGTGCCGACTCGGTCGGGATGCGTGACCCGTGCGTATTCGATATCGCTGCCGACCGCGACAGCGAGATTGCCAGGGAGCGTCCACGGCGTGGTGGTCCAGACCAGAAGTCTGTCTTCGGCGACTGCCGGACCGAGCGAATCTGTGATCGTGAGAGCCACCGTGATGGCTGGATCATCGACATCGCGATAGTCCATGTTCGCCTCGAAGTTCGACAGGGGAGTCGTGGCACCATACGAGTACGGAAGAACCTTGAAGTCCTTGTAGATCAGACCGCGTTCCCACAGTTGGCCGAAGACCCACCAGACACTTTCCATGAAATCGGCGTCCATGGTCTTGTAGTCATCATCGAAGTCGACCCACCGTCCGATGCGACGAGTGATGTCGTACCAGTCCTCGGTCGTGTTGTTCACCATCGCCCGGCACGCCTCGTTGAAGGTGGCGACGCCGATTTCCTGGATCTCGCGGGGCCCAGAGACGCCTAGCTGCTTTTCAACTTCCATCTCGACAGGTAGACCGTGAGTGTCCCATCCGAAGCGACGTTCGACCTTGTAGCCGCGCATCGTCCAATATCGAGGAACGATGTCTTTGACTACTCCTTGCAGGATGTGCCCGTAATGCGGTGATCCGGTGGCGAAGGGAGGGCCGTCGTAGAACGTGTATTCAGCATCGGACGAGCGGAGTTCGACCGATGTCTCGAATGCGCTGATGGAATCCCAGAAATCGAGGATCCGTGCGTCCAGCTCGGGGAAGTCCACTCCTGAGCTCACCGCTGAAAATGTGGGTTCGTTCGTCACCGTCTCATCCTCGTCTCGTCACCTATCGGTGCCGGGACGGGAGGACCGCGGTACCACCCGGCTTGCTGACGATGTCAGCCGCTTCGTTGGCCCGTTCGGGGGCGAGACGGCGGGTTCTACTCCCTTGCGGTTTCTTCCCACAGCTCAGAGGCGATGGCCTGGCACGAACCACCGCTGGGCTTCCACCATCCCCAGCTCGCTACGGGCGTCCCCGCACCAGACACGTCCTCGTCGACGCGTGCTGTGATGATAGCAAGCGGAAGACCTCAGACCTCAGACCTCAGACCCAGAAGCAGAGACCGGAGGTCGGTTCTAGATTCGGCGTATGGAACTGGACGCGATCAGGCAGGATGGTGAGGACGTGCTTGTCAGGGTTCTTGTTGTTCCGAATGCGCCGGCGACGTCGGTTGTGGGACGCCATGGTGATCGGATCCGCGTGCGGGTCGCGGCTCCGCCTGAGAAGGGGCGAGCGAACGTTGCCGTGTGCGAACTGCTCAGCGATGCGACGGGGGCCAAGACTGTTGAGGTCGTAGCTGGAGTGGCCAGTCGCAGAAAGACGGTGCGAGTGTGCGGAATCTCCACCACGAACGTTGTCCGGCTGCTGGGCCTCGATGCATGAGAGTGGCGTCATGTGCTACATTCCCGGCTGCAGGAGGGAAATCATGACGAGGGCACTCGCCGACTCAACATTGAAACGACTGGCAGTTCGCCTCGATGAAGAGCGGGCACGACTTGACCACATCATCGATGAGCATGACCGTGAACGAGAGGAATCGAGACTCTCTGAAGGTTCGGCAGACCGAAGCGCGGATCCGGATAACGTGGACGGTGGAGCGATCGCCGTCGAACTTGAGATGGATCTCTCGATGGTGCAGAACGCTCGCGACCTGCTCGAACTGGTGCTCCACGCACAGGACCGGATGGACAAGGGGCTATACGGAATATGCGAGATAACCGGAGAGCCGATTCCAGTCGCGAGGCTGGAAGCGCTGCCGTACGCGACGACGACGGTCGAGGCCGCTCAACGTCCCTGAGCCCTCGACAGCTCTCGGTCGCGGTTGCGGCCGTGGTGCTCGTGCTCGACCAACTTTCGAAGGCGTGGGCAGAGTCGGCGCTTGCCGATGGCCCCATCGTCGTCATCGAAGGCTTCCTCCAGTTCCGCTTGACCTACAACACGGGCGCAGCGTTCTCGATGTTCTCCAAAGGCGGGCCGATCCTTGGTGTGATCGCCGTCGGAGTGATCGTGATGATCATGTTCGTGCTGAAGGATGCGTCTCGCAAAGCTGAAGCCATCGCACTTGGGATGGTTCTTGGTGGTTCGATCGGGAACCTCACTGATCGTCTGTTTCGCGGCGACGGGTTGCTCGACGGTGCAGTGGTCGACTTCATCGACTTCTCGTTCTTTGCGACGTTCAACGTCGCAGACATGGGCATCACGCTCGGCGTTGGCCTGCTCCTCGTTGTGTCGTTCTTCTTCAAGTCATGAAGCACACGACGATCGAGGTACCGCCGGATCTTTCGGGGGAGCGTGCTGACAAGGTCATAGCCTCGTGTCTTGGCTTGTCCCGTTCTGAAGCTCGCTCGATCGTTGACGCGGGAGATGCGGTTGTCGGCGACCGGAAGATCAAGGCCTCGGACAAGCTTCACGTGGGCACGAGTGTCGCCGTTGGGGTGCCAGAGGTCGATACCGCTCTGTTGCCAGATGCCACGGTCGCCTTCGATGTGAGATACGAGGACGATTACCTCGTCGTTGTGGACAAGCCCATCGGCGTCATTGTCCACCCGGGTTCAGGTCGGTCGTCAGGAACACTTGCCAACGGGTTACTGGCGCGATATCCGGAGATCGAGGGAGTTGGCGACGAAGGTCGCTTCGGCATCGTTCACCGACTGGACAGGGACACATCGGGC
>PVMK01127242.1_pt1 | contig 35572 bp, 32 predicted proteins | sample 1853481 | NCBI WGS metagenome assembly PVMK01 (sample SAMN08533507, study PRJNA380276) | Marine sediment metagenome, whole genome shotgun sequencing project. | reverse complement strand
CAGTTTTGGGTGTCACCGGCTTGCTCCTGGCCTACCCCTTGGTTGCCACCCGCATCATACCCGGGCTGGGGGTTGAACATCGCCCTTTGGGTCCACCGCATCGAGGCTATCCTGGCCATGGTCCACGTGTTCACCATTCACTTTTTTATCGCCCATCTGCGTCGGCATAACTTTCCCATGGACCGGTCCATGTTCGAGGGAAGTGTGAGTTTGAACCACACCCGCCACGAAAAACCCGCCTGGGTGGAACGGTTGGAGCAGGAGGGAAAACTGGAAAGTGTCCTGGTCCCCGAAGCAGGAGCAGGGAAGCGCGCCCTGTTCTTACTCTTTGGCTACTGCGCCGTGGCAACAGGTATATTCTTGCTTATCGGCGGGCTGGTCAACAGCCCTTACATCACCTGGTAGATAAGGAGCTCTGCTGGTGCCCGAACAGCTGTGAAGTCAAGCTAGAGTTAAGCTATGAGGCTTTTGAGTATAAAGAATCCGGTCCACGTATTTTGAATTAATATCGCCGAGGAGGCTACATTCGCCTCTTTTTTTAGCTCCTTGCTTATGTTAACTTTAACATAAGCAAAATGGTAGTAATGTACTTGCCGGAGATATATGAAAAGTTTTTTGTATAACCTTCGTATTAAGCAATCATATTAACTCCAGGACGTTAGTATGAGAGACTTCGAAGCACTACTGACAGGATCTGCCGAGGCCCATGGCCATTTATGCCCGGGGCAAGTGGTGGGGGTGCGCATGGCCATGTTGGGCTGCCGCCTCATTGGTCTGGATGATCCCACCAGCCACGATCAGATAAAAAAGCTCATTGTCTACGTGGAAATGGATAGGTGTGCCGGGGACGCTGTTGCCTATGTTACTGGGGCCAAATTGGGACGACGATCATTGAAGTTTGCGGACTACGGTATCATGGCCACTACCTTCGTCAACCTGGAAACCGACAAAGCATACCGGGTGATTTCTACTGAGGAAGCAAGGGACCTCGCGGCTCACTATGCTCCCGAAGTCGTTGGGAAATACCAGCAGCAGCTCGAAGCATACAAGAGAATGCCGGACAGTGTTCTTTTCAGAGTTCAACAGGTGGAGGTTTCACTCAGCGAATTTGATTTACCCGGTCCCACAAGACGCAAGGTATCCTGCAGCCGCTGCGGCCAGGTAATACGAGACCATCGCGAGGTGGTGGAAAACGGCGACAATCTTTGCAAGCCGTGCGCTCATGGCTCCTACTTTAAAGATCCCAAGGAGATCACTTGGCCGGACATGAACTGGACACCCACTGGCAGCTGGCAGGAAGCAGCCAGCAGCGGACAGGAGGAAGCTGCCTGTGAGCAACAGGTAGAGCTGGGTGACCCGGAGAGACGGGGACACGGAGACCCGGCGAGATAAATTACCAATGAGATATTGCCAATGACGCTATGCGCTCTGCGCTTTGCGCTTTGCGGCGACGAGGAGGAAAGTGGTGCTGAAGACAATAAAGCTTGAAGAGGCTGTGGGAAGCAAGCTGGCTCATGACATCACCGAGATCCGCCCCGGCGAGTTCAAGGGGCCCGCTTTTCGGAGAGGTCACACCGTGTGTGAGGCTGATCTCTGCCATCTGCAAAAGTTGGGAAAAAACCACCTTTACGTCATTGATTTGGCGGAAGATGAAATCCATGAGAACGAAGCAGCGGTAATCATGGCCACAGCTTTAGCTGGAGATGGCGTCAGCTGGAAAGATGGCCCTAAAGAAGGGAAAATAAATCTTCTGGCAGAAACAGACGGTTTGCTTGCTGTAAATACCGCCGCTCTTGCCGCCTTCAACATGGTGGATGAGGTGATGTGCGCCACCCTCCACAACCACACCCTTGTACGAAAAGGTGATCAGGTGGCCGGCACCAGGGCCATTCCCCTGGTGATGGAGCGGGCTCCGGTTGAGAGGGCTGCGGCTATCGCTGGGCAGAACGGTTCAGTACTTTCGGTTCGTCCTTTACGTAGAGCTCGTGTGGGTCTGGTGATCACCGGCAACGAGGTCTATCACGGTCTCATCCAGGATCGCTTCGCTCCTGTTCTCACTGAGAAGGTGAACGCGCTGGGCTCCGAGGTTGCAGCCCTGGACTTTGCCCCGGATGACGCTGAGGTGATCAACCAGGTCATCGGTAGCCAACTGAACCGTAGTTGCGATCTGCTTTTGCTGAGCGGTGGGATGAGTGTGGATCCGGATGATGTTACCCGGAATGGTATCCGGTTGGCCGGAGCGACTGAACTCCACTACGGCGCTGCCGTACTTCCCGGTTCCATGTTCCTCGTGGCTTATCTAGGTGAGGTCCCTCTTCTCGGTGTACCTGCGTGCGGTCTTTATCATCGGATCACAGTCCTGGATCTGGTGCTGCCTAGAATTCTTGCAGGTGAGAAGATCGGCAAGGCTGAGTTAGCCTTTCTGGGGCATGGTGGCCTTTGTCAAGACTGCCCAGAGTGTACTTACCCGCATTGTTCGTTTGGGAAAGGAGCATAGAACTAGCTCACAGTAGGCAGCAGCAGAAATAAACTGCGAGATGGGCGAGACGAGAATCATAGAATTCTTTTTAAACTCGACTTCCTGTCTCGCTGCAGGACCAAACGACCAATGACCTCTGACAGGAATGACGCGGGATGAGTACTCTCATTGACGGATACTACAGACGGATTGACTATCTTCGGATCTCCATCACTGATCACTGCAACCTCAGTTGTCTTTATTGCGCTCCATTCGGTGGGCGCAGGAAACTAACCCATCCGGAAATACTCTCGCACGAAGAAATAGTAAGGATAGTAAATGCAGCGGTTCTAGCGGGCATCTCCAAGATGCGGATAACGGGAGGAGAGCCCCTCATGAGAAAGGGGGTTGTTGAACTCTGCCGCATGCTCTCCGGTATCGAAGGGTTGGAGAGCCTCACTCTCACCACCAACGGGGTACGCCTCCAGGAGCTCGCCCTGCAGCTCCACGATGCAGGAGTCCAGAGGGTAAATGTCAGCCTGGATACTTTGCGGCCTGAAAGGTTTAAGAAAATTACAGGCCGCAATCTCCTCTCTCGTGTACTCTCCGGCATAGAAAGGGCCGAGGAAGTGGGACTTCACCCCGTCAAAATAAACACCGTGGTGATGCGGGGAATTAATGATGATGAGATTGAGGACTTTGCTCGACTCACTCTAAAGAAATCATACCAAGTCAGATTCATAGAGCTGATGCCTACAAACGGATGCGGTTCTGGTGATTATGAGTCGCTATTCATGCCGGTGGAGGAGATAGTAAGAGTTGTCAAAAGGGTTGGAGAACTCTCCCTTGAACCCGGCTGCCGACTCCCTGGGTCCGGCAAGGCTCTGCTCATTACCAGAAGGTTTGGGTAAAGTTGGATTTATCGCCCCCCTGAGCTGGCACTTCTGCGGCTCCTGCAACCGGTTGAGACTCACTGCTGATGGAAACCTCAGGTCCTGCCTCTTCTCCGAAAAAGAGGTAGACATCAAAAGACCACTGCGAGCCGGGGCCTCCATTGAAGAACTGGCCGATATCTTTCGACTGGCCGCCACCCGAAAACCCCATGGCCACAGACTGGATCGGACCGATGTTGAGAAACACTTTGGGCGTGACATGCAGGCAATTGGAGGATAAGATTTTTTTGGCAGAAGAGGAAGCTATGGGTCCTTCGCATAAAACAGGGAGTGATTACTGCAATTGTAGGGTTTCTGGTTATTTTCGCCGGGCACCTCCCTCGGGTGGGGTGATGGGGTTCCCGCTCCTGAGAGGGGCTGCATAAGCCAGGATTGTCATGCCGGTATCGAGCCCATTCGGGCGCATGAATCAGGGATGGCCAAAAAAATTTACGACCGGGGGAAACTATTGGGCGACCCCAACGGTTGCGTGGTCTGCCACGGAGGCAACCCCTTGGAGACCAAGGACAAAGAAATCGCCCACTCCGGAGCTCCCAAAGGTGGAATGCTCCACACTTATATTCCCCTTCCCCGGTTCCATGTGGATAAATGACAAGACTTGCGGTCAGTGCCATCCCAAGAAAGTCTACTCCATGCACCGGTCCGTGATGCAGACCGAAGTCGGCAAGATCCAGGGCGGCCTATGGGGCTGGGGAGCTCCTACAGGATACGAGCACATTTATGGAAACTACGATATTGACGACCCCGATGGTTCCAAACCCATCTACGGCACCAAAACCTACAGCAAGTACATGCAGAGACTCACGAAGAAGTTCCCGAACATCTTCCCTGAAAAATTGAAGAAGCTTCCCCAGGCTGATCTCTCCACTATAGAGAAAAAACCTGAGCAGGCCATATACACCTATCTGCGCTCCGACTGTCAGCGCTGCCACGTTGGAGTGAGGGGCAGGAAGAAACGTGGAGATATGAGAGGCATGGGTTGCGCTGCCTGCCATGTGCTCTACAGCAACGAGGGCTTTTACGAGGGTGGTGATGGGGCCATCCCCAAAGATAAGCCGGGCCACGTACTGGTCCACTCCATCCAGGCCAGCCGCGAAGCCAAGGTCACCGTCAACAATATGACTTACTCCGGCATACGTTACGAGACTTGTGTCACCTGCCATAACAGGGGTAAACGCATCGGGGTTTCCTTCCAGGGTTTGATGGAGTTTCCCTATGGCACCCCCTTCAACAATAAGGGCAGCAAACAGCCCAAACTGCACACCAAACAATATCTCTACATCGAGGACGACCACCACCACAGCGTTGATAACCGTAAGGGCAATCCGGAAGGGGGTTTGCTCTGTCAGGATTGCCACACCACCAATGGTATGCACGGTAATGGCAACATCTCAACCACCACCCTGGCCAATGTGGAGATAGAGTGCTCCGACTGTCACGGTACCCCTGAGCGCTTCCCCTGGGAACTGCCCCTCGGTTTTGGAGACGAGTTTGGAGAAAAGCTCAAGGTTGACCAACCGAGAGGCGTCGCAGCCACTCCCCTTCCCGTCCAGAAAGAATTCGGCACGGTCTATCCGGCCAAAGACGGCTACCTGCTCACCGCTCGGGGCAACCCCTTCGGCAACGTGGTCCGTGAGGGCGAGAAGATAAAGCTTCACTCGGCCAGCGGCCTTAACTTTGAAATTCCAACTCTTAAATCCATTGCCAGGGCTGATTCCTGGCAGAATCCTAAATACGCCAGAACTGCCATGGTGAAGGTGAAAAAGCACCTGGGCACAATGGAATGCTACAGTTGCCATTCGGCCTGGGCGCCCCAATGCTACGGCTGCCATGTCAAAGTGGATTACTCCGGCGGCAAGAAGTCCACGGATTGGGTCAAGTCTGGTAACACCCGCTTTCCTGACGGGCGGACGGCAGATTCCAACTGGGACGATACAACGCCCAAACAACCGGGCAAGGTTACAGAGGGTCGCACTTATCTGCGCTGGGAGTATCCGGTACTGGGTGTTAACGGCGAGGGACGCGTCACCCCGATAATCCCCGGCTGTCAGCAGATAACCACGGTGATCGGCCCGGACGGCAAAACCCTGGTCAACAACAAGATCTGGCGCACCCCGCCCGGTTTGGAAGGCGGCGGTGAAGAGGGTCAGCGGGGAATCGACATGACCCCTGCCCAGCCCCACACCGCCCGACGGCAGGCCCGAACCTGCGTCACTTGCCACACCTCCAGCAAGGCGCTGGGTTACGGCATCTACGATGGGCGATTCATGAAAAAGTCGAGCGAGAACGTCTACGTGGACGCTGCCACGGTGAAGGGGGAGTTGGTTACAAGCAAGAGCCCAAATCCAGGTTGCAGCCATCCCGGACCTGCCCATGGATTTGGACCAGGTTGTTACCCGTGATGGCAAGCAACTCCAGACCGTCGGCCACCATTGGCCAGGATCCAGGCCCCTCAACAAAGAGCAGCGTGACAACATGGAAAGGGTAGGAGTGTGTATCGGTTGCCACGAAAACTTTCCCGAGAAAACTGCTGCCCTAGCCAGACTTAGCAAGATGGACAAGACAAAAGGAGAGGTTCCCAATCACCGACGAGAGCATCAAGATCTGGTGAAGAGCATACTTCTTGCCCACCCCTTTCGGCACCTTTAACCCGCACCAGCGAGACGAAAAACAATCAGGCCAAACCCCCTTCCGCAAGCAAGACTAGCCCGGATATGGGAAGATTGATGCAAGCATCACTTGAAGCGAAATACGACCATTTATGTAACCTGGTCACCGAAGCAGGCAGTGCGATTATTGCCTTTTCAGGGGGGGTTGACAGTACCTTTCTCCTGAAAGTATGTGTGGATAAAGTGGGAGAAAAGGCCCTGGCGATAACCGCGCGGTCGGAGACTTTTCCAGAGCGAGAGTTGAAGGAAGCCAAAACCTTGGCAGGCCTCATTGGTGGGAGGCATTTGATTATAGACACCAAGGAATTGGAGGCTCCAGGCTTTTCGAGTAATCCGCCCCATAGGTGCTTCTTGTGCAAGTCCGAGCTCTTTTCCAAATTGAAACAGATAGCAAAAGAGCACGGTATTCCGTGGGTTTTTGATGGAAGCAATGCAGACGATGTAGGGGATTTCAGACCCGGGCGCAAAGCTGCACGTCAGCTCGGAGTCCGCAGCCCTCTGGAAGAAGCAGGATTGGGCAAAGCGGAGGTTCGCACCCTTTCTAAAATGCTAAATCTTCCAACCTGGGATAAACCGGCCTTCGCCTGCCTATCCAGCCGCTTCCCATATCATACAGAAATTACAGAGTCGGCCTTGCGGCAGGTTGAAGATGCTGAAGACTTCCTCTGGAATCTTGGTATGCGAGAGTTTCGAGTCCGCCACCACGATACCATCGCACGTATCGAGTTGGGCGAAAAAGAATTATCTCTATTTTTGGAAACCGGTCGGCGGAACGAAATTGTCCAGCACTTTAAATCTCTGGGATATAAATACGTGACTCTCGATCTGGAAGGATATCGCACTGGGAGCATGAATGAGACTTTAAGCAAGGATCAATTGTCCCTAAAAGGCTTGCCAGGAACTTGACAGAGGGCTGGTGTTTATAAAAGAAATCGTTTATTCTCGCTCTGTAAGCATCCCTAACTATCCCGTCTGAACAGTCTAAAAGGTTAATGAAAAACTCGATATTTTGAGTACGAGCACCAAGTCCGTCATTCCGGAATCCGCCTACGGCGGATATCCGGAATCTAGAAAAGGCAATAGTTTACTGGATACCGGATCTCGACTTCGTCTCGTCCGGCAAGACGTTTGGGGCCTTATCCAAGCTTTTCCAGCAGCCTGCTAGAGATTTCGGGACTACTAACCGAAGCCAGAAGTCACCTCGGAGAGCCAAGGTATGGGTTATAAAAATCTATCTCAATGTCTAGTAGAACTGGAGTCTCGCGGAGAACTTGTTCGTATCTCCCAAGAAGTTGACCCGTCTCTGGAGATCGGGGCTATACAGCGCCGCGTCTACCAGGCCCAGGGCCCTGCCCTGCTCTTCACCAATGTAAGGGGCTGCGCTTTTCCCATGGCCGGTAATATCTTCGGCACCCTGGAGAGGGCTCGGTTCATCTTTCGTGACACTCTCAAGACCATAGAACACCTGGTAAAGCTGAAAGTGGACCCCGTTGAAGTGCTCAAACGGCCCTGGAAGTTTACAGGGATGCCGAAGGCTCTCTGGAATGTTATGCCCAGGAAAGTGCGCACAGGTCCGGTACTGGCAAGACAGACCAATGTCACCAGTCTACCTCAACTCAAGTCATGGCCTCAGGACGGGGGCGGCTATATTACCTTGCCCCAGGTTTACACCGAAAGCATCGAAAAGCCTGGATTCGGACGCTCAAATCTGGGAATGTACCGGGTGCAGCTTTCTGGAGGTAACTACAAGTCCGATGAGGAAGTGGGGCTGCACTACCAGATCCATCGAGGCATCGGTTACCACCATGCTGAGGCCATCAAAGCTAACGTTCCCCTCAAGGTGAATGTCTTCGTTGGTGGACCGCCGGCCATGACAATTGCCGCAATAATGCCTCTGCCTGAAGAGTTGCCCGAAATATCCTTTGCCGGGGTTCTTGCCGGGCATAGGATAAACATGATTGAACGGCCCAGCGGCCTGCCCATCCTGGCAGAGGCTGATTTCTGCCTTACCGGAGTCATTGATCCTGAACGTCAACTGCCAGAAGGTCCTTTTGGAGACCATTTGGGATACTACAGCCTTGCCCATGATTTCCCGGTGCTCAAGGTGGAAAAGGTTTATCATCGGGCAAACGCTGTCTGGCCCTTTACCACTGTGGGCCGACCTCCTCAAGAAGACACTGTTTTCGGGACTTTTATCCAAGAACTTACAGCACCTCTGGTTCCCACTGTTTTTACCGGAGTACATGAAGTTCATGCCGTAGATGCATCCGGGGTGCACCCTCTGCTCTTGGCTATTGGCAGTGAGCGCTATGTGCCTTATGCAGAAAAACGCGAACCCCAGGAGATCATCACCTGCGGTTTGTTACTCTTAGGTACCAGCCAGACCTCTCTGTCCAAATATGTGATTATTTGTGCCAAGGAAGACAATCCCAGCCTCAGAACCCACGATATACCGACCTTTTTCAATCACATCCTTGAACGGGCTGACTGGAAAAGAGACTTGCACTTTATTACCCGCACTACCATGGACACTCTGGATTATTCTGGTATTAGCTTAAATCAAGGCTCTAAGCTGGTTCTTGCTGTGGCCGGGCCAAAGCAGAAAGAGTTGGGAAATAATCTACCCGCCGATCTCTCTCTGCCCAATGGCTTTAAGCGGCCGACAGTGTTTGCCCCGGGCATAGTAGTTATTCAAGGCCAGCCCCATGACAGAGGACGAGATGAGCATGACCCAACCCTGGAGAAATTGGCCGTGTTTTTAGAAGAACCTGAGTCCCTGGCGAAATTTCCCCTCATAGTGGTGGTGGATGACGCAGAGTTTGCCGCTCAGTCCTGGGTGAACTTTTTGTGGGTCACCTTTACCCGTTCGGATCCAGCCACAGATCTCTATGGGGTCGGGACTTTTACTCATTGTAAGCATTGGGGCTGTAGGGGTTCTTTAATCATAGACGCACGGTTGAAAACCTACCACGCCCCTCCATTGGAAGATGATCCAGAAGTTGAAAAGCGGGTGGATGCGCTGGGCAAACCTGGCGGACCTCTGCATGGAATAATTTAGCAATCCCTTCCCACTTCTGATGCTCCTGCCTTTAAAGGAAGAAGCTTAATAGTGAAATAGTTTTTCCATTGACAGTAACAACCAGGTGAGGTATTTTGCCTATAATTCCTATCGAATAAATATAGAATTACGATACCACCGTATGATAGACTTCTAGGTGACATAGCCCACCTTATAAAAAAGCTCTCCCAGAGCATGTTAAGGAGAAAACCCGGCCATGATAAAGAACGACAGAAATCTTAGAGACGTCGGGGAAATGACAAACAGGCTGCTCATTGACTTGTTTAAGAAAAAAATCCACGAAACAAAACTGGACCCTGAGCAATTGAGGGGATCCTGGGCTGAGGCCTGCTATATTCTACGGAACCATTTTGGCAAGCTCAGTCGAATTATGATTCAGAATGAATATGAGCTCCACAATCTTTATCGAACAGCAGTAGAAGAACTGCGACACTTTGAGTCATCATAGTATCTTTTCCCGTATTCTCCGCCTTGTTAAGCCTCAACCCTTCCGCCAGCAAGTCTTTTTTTCGCTAGCCTGTGGACTCGACCAGATTAAGAGCAGGCCGAAGGAAAGCGAGGCTGTAAAGGCTTTAGGAGGAAGAGGCAAAAAAATACTTGACACAAAGTACCACACCGTGGTACCTAGCCCTGTAAATCTCAATACGAAGGGAGGTGATGTTTTGGAAATGGACATGCAAGACTCCGCCGACATGTGTAGTTGCGCGACAAAATTGAATACGCTCTTGCGGAAACGGAGATGGAAAGGAAGGGCGGATCTTGGCCTTTGTGACTCCTCTCGTCATTAACCGCCTGCAAACCTTCCAGCCCTTCAGAGGGCTCTTCCCCTGCACCGCAAAGTCCTCACCCACTTTCTTGATATTTCCTCAAGAGCATTAAGCCCGGCCAGCTAGTTTGTCCGCTAGAGCCCGAATTGCTCTTAGCAATTGATGTAGTAAGGAGGAAGTCCCTATGAGTTACGTCACAGGTCTTAAATGTCGAGAATGCAAGAAGGAATATCCCGAAGAGCCCCTTTATGTCTGTGAGGAATGTTTCGGCCCTTTGGAGGTCACTTATGACTACGAACGGATAAGGCGTAATTTTTCGCTAGATCAGATAGTATCCGGCCCGAACAGTATGTGGCGCTATCGCGCTTTACTGCCAATTAATGAAGGTCCCACCGTAGGATCCCAGGTTGGATTCACCCCCCTTATTCAGGCAAAGAGGCTGGGAAAGCATCTGGGACTAAACAGACTCTACCTAAAGGACGACACGGTAAATCGTCCTTCGCTCTCTTTTAAAGACAGGGTGGTGGCCGTAGCTATCACCAAGGCCAAAGAGTTCGGCTTCAAAACCGTGGCCTGTGCCTCCACTGGAAACCTTGCTAACTCCCTGGCGGCTCAGGCAACCGGGGCAGGTTTGGAAAGCGTTATCTTTATCCCAGCCGATCTGGAGGAGGCAAAGATCACGGGAACCCTTGTCTATGACTCCCACGTGGTTGCCGTTCGTGGGGCCTACGACGATGTCAACCGGCTCTGCACAGAGATTTCATCTTTGTACCCATGGGCTTTCGTAAACATCAACTTGAGACCCTACTATGCCGAGGGTTCTAAGACCTTTGGCTTCGAAATCGCTGAGCAGCTCGGTTGGCGGACACCTGATCACATCATCGTGCCCTGTGGCAGGTTGCTCGCTATTGACCAAGATCTGGAAGGGTTTCAAAGAGCTCGAGATCCTAGGATGGATAGAAAAGAACACAGCTAAGATGTATGCGGCACAACCCTCGGGCTGTGCACCTGTATCCCAAGCGGTCAAGGATGGCTCCGATACCATCCAACCTGTCAAGGCTAACACTATCGCCAAATCCCTTGCCATAGGAAACCCGGCAGATGGCTACTACGGTCTCGAGGCCATCAGGGAGACGGGCGGATACGGAGAGGATGTATCCGATGACGAGACCATTGAGGGACTTCTTCTTCTCGCCCGCACAGAAGGCATTTTTGCTGAGACCGCCGGGGGAGTTGTAGTCGGCGTCACCAAGAAGCTCGTGGAGCAGGGCCGGATAGGAAAGGATGATTTGACCGTGCTTGCCATTACTGGAAACGGGCTTAAGACCCAGGAGCTCCTGGTGGGCAGGACTCAACAGCGGTTGCAAATCGAGCCCACTCTGGATGGTTTTATGAAGAAATTCGAACCTCCACTGGAGTCAGCTATTTAAAAGGGAAAGGAGGGTTTAGCATGGCCATTTTGGTTAGAATTCCGACCCCATTGAAAAAACTGGCAGACGGCCGCACTACCGTTGAAGCCGAAGGTGGGAGCGTCTGGGAGATCGTTTTGAATCTGGATTCCAAATACCCCGGAATACGAGAGAAACTTTACGATGGCGAAGCCCAGCGGCGGTTTGTCAATATTTACCTTAACGAAGAGGATATCCGCTTCCTCGATGGGAGTGATACCCCTGTCAAGGATGGTGATCAATTATCCATAATCCCAGCCATTGCAGGGGGCAGCGGGAGGTTATAGAGATGTTGCATTTCAGCGAGGAGCAGGTTCAACGATATAGCAGACACATCATCCTTCCAGAGGTAGGAGTGGATGGCCAGGAGAAACTTCTTTCGTCTCGGGTCCTTATCGCGGGTATGGGAGGGCTCGGATCTCCTGCAGCCCTCTACTTGGCCGCCGCAGGCATCGGCACATTCGGTTTGGTGGACTTCGATGTGGTGGAGTTGAGCAACTTGCAGCGCCAAGTCATTCACACCACTGAAGACCTTGGCAAGCCGAAAGTAAAATCTGCCGAAGAGACCATCAAAGCCATCAACCCGGACGCCACTGTGCATCAATATAGACAGAGGATTACCTCAGAAACCATTGCTGACATCATCACCGATTATGATCTGGTTTTGGATGGCACTGATAATTTTCCCACCCGATTTCTGCTCAACGATGCCTGCCTGCTTACGGGGAAAATATTGGTATACGGGGCGGTCTTGCGCTTTGATGGGCAGGTGAGCGTCTTTGCCCCCAACCAGGGACCTTGCTACAGGTGCTTCATACCAGAAATGCCTCCGCCGGGTGCAGTTCCCAGTTGTCAGCAGGGAGGGATCTTGGGTGTTTTGCCCGGTGTAATCGGCATACTCCAAGCAACCGAAGCCATCAAACTGTTAATCGGCGTCGGGGAACCGCTCATAGGCCGCCTCTTGCTGTTTGACGCCCTGAGCATGGAGATTAATGAAGTCAAGCTTAGGAGAGACCCGAATTGCCCCGCCTGTGGTGAACGGTCCAATCTAATTGAATTGAGAGATTATGAGGACTTGTGCCAATTAGCGGTGTAGAGAAGGAATCACCCGGGAGAGAGCGTAGTATGAAGAGTCTGCCACAAAGAGTAACAATGGACTGGGATTTTTGGACAATAGGAAATGAACCCTGGAAATGTATCCTTGATCACTCTGTGGGTGATTATCCTAAAGAGGCCTGTGGAATCCTGCTTTGCCCTCGTGCAAGGCCATGGAATATCACAGACGCTTATCCCACCAGAAACGCCACTTCTGAGGATGCAGCCACCAGATATCTGGTGGACCCTCTGGAATTTTTGCAGGTGCAGAAGTGGGCAGAACAAAGGGAGTTAGATATTTGTGGCTTTTACCACTCCCATCCGGACTTCTCAGCAGTACCGTCGGAATACGACCAAGAGTTCGCCTGGGAGGGTTACCTCTATCTCATCTTCTCCGTCAAGGATGGAGTCTTTGAAGAATCCAGGGCATGGAGATGGGATGCTGTGGAAGAGCGCTTTAAAGAAGTCTTTTCTCCAACAACCATTTAACCAGGAATAACCATGATAAACTACAGACTACCCTCAACCTTAAATCGAAATATTGACCAATTTGAAAATGATCTCACAGATTTTCTGAGTGGCAATCTCCATGAAACCGCCTTTAGGGCAAAGCGGGTCAAGATGGGGATCTACCAGGAAAGGGGCCGGCAAACCTACATGTGCCGAATCCGCTGTGGGGGCAACGTGGTAACCCCGAAGCAGTTGATGAAAATAGGAGACCTGGCCAAGCGATACGGGAGCTCTGGGGTTCATGTCACTACCCGAGCTGAAATCCAGATTCACCGAGTTAAGCTGGAAGATGCAACCCCCATTATCCGCGAACTGGCCACGGTTGGACTCTCTATGAAAGGTGGCGGCGGGCACACCATCAGGAATATTTGCACCAATCACGATTCCGGCACCAACCCAAATGAGCTGTTTGATGTTCAACCCTATGCCATCGCTTTAACCAGCAGGTTGATTTCTGAGGTGGACAGTTTCGAATTGCCCAGAAAATTTAAGACCAGCTTCAGCTCTCTGGCCGAGGATGCGGCAGACTGCGCTGTACAGGATCTCGGTTTTATCGCCGCTGTTAATGAGAAAGACGAAAAGGGTTTCAAGGTATATGTTGGTGGTGGTTTAGGCTTCAGGCCAAAGCTTGCAATACTATTACATGACTTTATACCAGAGAACAAAGTCTACCATGTGGCCAAATCAATCAAAAATGTTTTTCATACTTACGGTAATCGGCGCAACAGCCACCACTCCCGGCTTAGATTCCTGATTCACGATGATTTGGGTGAGGAAAGATTCCGGGAGCTCTATGGAGAGGAACTGGATAAGATTTATGATGATGACAGCCTTGAACTAGAGGTTAATCCCATTGACAACAACCAAAATTTGTATCGACAAATTGAGCTTGAGCCGTTTCGCGAAGAAATTGAAGGCTACGAAACTTGGCGTGATCACTATGTAACGATTCAAAAACAAGAGGGGCTATTCTCTGTTAAGCTTCCCCTGAATCTAGGGGATTTGGGGAGTGAAGACTGCTTCCGGTTAGCGAAAATTCTCAGCCCCTTTGGACAGAACGCTTTGCGTTGTGGTCGGGACCAGAATTTCCATATTCGCAACATTCCTGAGAAATTCCTGAAAAATGTTTACAACGGCCTCAAGCAGCTTCAGACCCTGATTGACAGCCCTGTAATCTATGGAAAAATCGTTCCCTGCATGGGTGCTCAGACTTGTCAACTTGGCATAAATTATCCCAGGCCGGCTACCACGGCAATTTTCGAGCAATTCGAGAGAACAGATCTAGACTTTGATATCCTGCAAGATATAAGTATCCATATTAGCGGCTGCCCCAATGCCTGTGCCAACCACTGGATCGCGGATCTCGGATTCTTTGGCAAGGTACGGCGAGTGGAGGGGCGCCCCATCCCCACCTATAATGTTCTCGGCGGTGCCAAAGTAAAGACCGGTGAATCCCAACTTGGTGAGCGGGTGGGTTGGGTTCATGCTCGGGATTTACCCCAGTTCATCGCTCAAGTTATGAAACAATACCAGGATTACAGAGCGACCACGAACGGATATACAGATTTCTACCTGTATTGGCACAACGGCGGCAAGGAATTTGTAGGCAGTCTGTGCCAGAGCCGATTTAACCAAATCCCGACGTTTGAAACAGATGAAAATTACTACTTCGATCATGGTGCCACAGAAGTCTTTTCCACCAAGAATATTGTGGGGGAAGCAGAATGTTCGGCGGGTCTTTATGACATGATCAATGTGGATGACAAAGCCATAAAGAAAAACCTAAAAATCATCGAATCGTGGGAAGAAGGTGGTGGAGATCTGGAGGCAACATTGAAGGAGACAGTTTTCCTCGCTTCCAGAATGCTTTTGATTACTAGGGGCGAAGAACCCAGAACGGAGGGGGAAACCTATGGTTTGTTTCTGCAACATTTCATCGACGTCGGCCTCGTCAATAAAGATCATCAGTTTATCATAGAGATGGTTCAAAATGGGACGTCTGAGAAATTAAAAGATTATAGAGACAAAATTATAGCTCTGGGCCACGAAACCACAATCCTTTACAAAAGCATGGATAACACTATGCGATTTCCAGGTGAAAAAGAAAACTTAACAATTAACATGGAAGCGAAGATTGACAGGGCCAAATCAGAGGCAGTCTACTCTTCAACAGCTAGCAACGAGAATAAGTCTGAACAGATCGCTGATAAATTCAAGGATCTGCGCGGGGTAAAGTGTCCGATTAATTTCGCCCAGACCAAGGTCCAATTGGCCGCCATGAAATCCAGGGAAACCCTGGAAATTCTTCTTGACGATGGGGAGCCGATCAAGAATGTTCCTGGCTCTGTCAAACTCGATGGCCACCTGGTGTTGAAGCAAGAACGGGTCGGCGAACATTGGACCGTGTTGATTGAAAAGACGTGATCCAAATTCGGAAGCTAGGGATAATGAATCTTAGGATGGTGGATGTAGAGGATTTTATCTTGGACGTGCCTTTACAAAGGCTGGGGGATTAGTCAATAGTGAAGATCATAATTGGAACATGGAACGGAAGACCTCGCACTCCCTGCATATCTTCATCTTACTCTCCCAATTTCCATGAACCTCGCCATGGCATATTGTCCCGCTAATGAACCAGCATAAATGCCCGCTTTGAAACTCCCAGGCAGGACACTTCTCCTTTCTTTCAGGGGGGCAGTCTTGAATGTCCCAACAGTATTTGCCTCCATCTCGAGCATCCTTCATGGCCACAAGGAATAGTGCCTGCCTTTCAACATGGGCGGGAATATTTCTCCATCCCTGCTCGAAACTCTGTACGGCCTTGAGCGAGATTGCCAGAAGTTGGGCCATTTCCTTCTGAGATTTTCCCAGCCGCTGACGAATCTTGGAAAACTCTTTTCTATCCATATACTTTCTCCCGTTTTATTTAACCCGGATATTTCACGAGTTGCCTGCTGCGACCGTGTATCTGACCGTCCTTCCGGGCGTCCTCGGGTGTCGGACCCTGCGACGTACCGTTCTCAGGTACGCCTCGGATCCAACTCCCTGCGGTTGTCCGGTATCACAGCCATCTCCACGCTCTCGCGACAGCAATTCATGAAACATCCGGGTTAGCCCATCATACCACATTGTGGTGGAATGTGAAGGGCTTCCTCGCTTCCTCATGGAGAATCTAACGGATCTCACTTTTTAACAAAAGTAAGCGCAAATCCCTAGTTTTTTAGTTGCAATTACTCCCACATTGTGGTACAGATGCTTTTGCCCCAAAATGTAGACGTATAGACACGGAGGTTCTGGGAGGACGAGTTCATTTCAATAATACAGCATATTGTTCAAAATCTTTAAGCTCAGATGAGGTGAAATCATGTTGGTAGAAACACTCAAGGACCAATGGATCTGTTCTTGCGGCAACTGGGTTGACAAGACGTTTCACTGGTGTCCCGACTGCTGCGAAGAGAAGTTGACCCTAAAATCTGGTGTTCAGAGGCAGCAACAGTAGAAGACGCGGTCTTCCTCCTGCATTGCTCTCTCCAAATAGGCTCAGTATTTTAAATCTCATGAAGCTTTTCTCAAGCCAAATGAAAACTGCTTCCTTAATCTTCTGACTTTTATAGAAAGGAGCAACTATGTTCATCCAGAAATCGGTGCTTTTTAGAGGGATGGAGCAGAAAGTCCTAAACGAAATCGACAAAATCATGGTTAAGGAGTCCGGCACTGAGGGTACTGTTCTGTTCGAAAGAGGTAAAACTGCTAACGACTTATACATTCTTAATGAAGGAAGTGTTGAGTTGACCATCGGCGACAACGGCCACGTGACCTATGTGGTAAAAAACCATGGAGAGGCTTTTGGCTGGTCCAGTCTGGTTAACCACCATGTCTACACGGCATCTGCGGTATGCTCCTCTCCAACAGAGCTGATCAGGATTCCAAGCGACAAGCTGAATAAGATATTCGAAAGCAACCCTGAAAGCGGCCTTATCTTTTTTAGACGTCTGGCGGAGATAATCAGCAAGAGAGTAGCGACCAGTTACAATCTGCTTCTTCGCTCACACGAGAGAACATCTCGCTACCTGCGGAGCGTCGGCGGCATTTAATACTGAAGAAGAAACTGAGTCTGCAGGTGTCACAGTTTGATCCTCCAATCAGCTTCGCTAGCTGATGTGCGGATCGGAATAGTCTTTCGTAATCTACAGCCTTTTAATATTAACTAGGCTAACTTACACATGCGTCCACTAATAACTTGATCCGGCCCATTTGGTTCAGCAAGTTCGCTCCTCAGGGTGACTACATATTAAGCCATACCTTATTTTCCCTCATTATTCTAATCGCTTTCCGGTTGTTATCCACTGCCACTACTGTCTGGTCCAGCGTCCAGCCTGGACATGCTGATCGGAAAAGAGTTTGTTTCTAAACTACTGTTTTTTGGTAGGATTTAGGTTATACTACACGGTGCCGAATATTTTGATCCGGGCCTCTTAATGCAGTAGCTCTCCCATAGGCCGACTTGATTATTCAGTATTTTAATCTGTGAGGTTTTGTCCGTCTGGGCGCAGGCGTGGGAGTGCGGATTTGAGAGACCATATAGACAACATTTTTCGCACAATTGAGATAACAACTTCAGAAAGGTCCCCTTAGTTCATGTTTTTCACCATCTCATTGTACGTTTCACTAACCATTTTCGGCCTCGGCTTGATCTATAAAGTTTCTAACTGGTTTCGATATTCCCTGGGGATAGAATCCAGAGATATTTCGCCCCCAGCGAGGGTTTTTGCAGCCATCAAAGGAATCACCCTGACCCTATTTAGTGCAAAGATCTTCACCTTGGTGAAGGTTTTTGTTCTGGACGTGCTTTTACAGCTCAAGGTACTTCAACAGGATTTTCTCAAATGGGCCATGCATATGTGCATGTACTACGGTTTCCTGTTGCTTCTGCTAATGCATGGTCTAGACAAAATAGTCTCCTCCGCCCTGTTTTCAAACTACTATCCAACGGTTAACCCGTTTTTATTTCTGCGCAATCTCTTCGGCGTCCTGATACTTGTAGGGATAGGTATTGCCATCTATAGACGATTCATCCTGAGAGTGGCCCGCCTCAGGACCAGCCCTATGGATGTTTACGCCATAGTCATCCTGGCAATTATCATGATCTCCGGCTTCCTTTTGGAGAGCACAAAAATAACCTCTTACACCAAGTTCCAGGACATGGTGGAGGAGTACACAATTCAGGCCGATGAAGAAGAACTTAGAACCCTGGAGGCTCACTGGGTGGCAAAATTCGGTGTGGTCTCACCTGAGGTCAAAGCCCCCTTTGATGCTGAAACCTTGGAGGCGGGCCAAGAAGCGCATGAAATGAGTTGCGTTGAGTGCCACTCCCGACCTCAATGGGGCTTCGCAAGCTACACCCTCTCCAGGATTACCAAACCGGCAGCTCTCGTACTGGACAGAGCTAATATTCACTCTATTCTCTGGTATCTGCATTTCCTGGCCTGTTTCATAGGCCTGGCCTATCTTCCTTTCAGTAAGATGTTCCATATCTTTACTACCCCCCTGAGCCTGCTGGCAAATGCGGTTATGGAAAAAGAAAAATCGGACCCTGCCAATATAGCCACCAGACAGCTTCTAGAACTGGATGCCTGCATGAATTGCGGTACCTGCAGCATGCAATGTAGGGTTGGCGTGGTCTTTGAAGAAATCCACAATGTCAACATTCTACCATCCGAAAAAATACCCTCGATAAAAGCGCTTGTTGTCGGTAAAAAACTCAGCGACAATGAAATCAGAATAATGCAAGAGGGACTGTTTCTATGCACTAATTGTTACCGTTGCACAGTGGTTTGTCCTGCTGGCATCAATCTGCAGGAATTGTGGTTCAATGTGCGGCAGGACTTGTTGGAAAGGGGTCAGCCGGAGTTTTATATTCTTTCACCGCTATCAGTATACCGTGGAATCGTTGGGGAGCCGCCATATGAACCACATTATCCCGATCCAATAGAATTGGCAATCGGGACTGTCTATCCTCAGGGTGTTCCATTAAGGATGCTCGATCAAGACTTACCTATAATGCCTGGCGACGATGGTTTGACAAGCAAGTTATTTACATCGGTGCAGGGGAACACCTTCTCCTACTGCTTCCGCTGCGTGACCTGTACAAACGCATGCCCTGTGGTGCGAAACTACTCCAAGCCGAAGGAAGCCGTTGGGTTATTGCCTCATCAAATCATGCATGCCGCCGGCCTGGGACTCTGGGATCTGATCTTCAGCTCAAGGATGTTGTGGGATTGCCTAGGGTGCTATCAGTGCCAAGAGCATTGTCCTCAGAACGTTCGAGTTGTCGATGTGTTTTATGAATTGAAAAACATGGCCATCGCGCAAGCAAAGGAAAAATTGCTGAATAGAAAAGACAGGTGATTATATGAAGTTTGTAATGATGCGTTGTTGCACTACCCCGATCGTACTCCCAGAATACGAATGGTCTACCAATGCAGTTATGGAGAAGTTAGGTATAGAACTAGTTGATGTCGCGGCACTTGGTTGTTGCGGATATCCGCTGAGAAACATCAGTTTTAGAGCCCATGTCCTTGCTTCCGCCAGAAATCTGGCCCTCACTGAAAAGGAGAATCTGGATTTACTCACCGTCTGCAACTGCTGCTACGGGACCATGAGATATGTGGACGATCTCATGAAAAATGACGCTTCGGTAAGGAAAGACATCAATACAACTCTGGAGAAAGAGGGGTTGAGATACGAGGGAGATATTGAAGCGAGACACATCCTCCAGGTTCTCTACGACGACGTGGGTATTGAAACCATAAGAGATATGATCGTAAAACCTTTTCACGGTTTGAGAATTGCCACTCATTATGGCTGCCGCATATTGCGGCCAAGCAAAATTGCCCAGTTTGACAAACCGCACTCTCCTACGAAGTTCGATGAACTTGTAGAGGTGACTGGAGCCAAGAGCATCGACTGGCCGACAAAATTGGAGTGCTGTGGCTCGCCTTTGTGGGGAATAAATAATGAACTCTCTTTGGACCTGACTGAGAATAAACTGGTGGCGGCCAAAGAATCCGGTGCTGATTACCTCTGCGTCGCCTGTTCCTACTGCCAGATCCAGTTCGATAGAGTGCAAAGAATACTGCTGATCGAAAGAGGCCCTGGTATCAAACTGCCCTCAGTTCTCTACCCTCAACTTCTAGGACTCAGCTTGGGCATTGACGGTGAAACGCTCGGATTGCAGATGAATAAAGTGTCTATCTCCGACATTGAGTTCTTTTTGTATGATAGAGCGGCCTCGCAGGCATGAATCAGATTTTCTCACAGCAATCTGAATTGTTGCTGGCATCAGACGATGAGATACTAGGACAGGAGTTCTCTCCACAACCGCAGCCTTCAGATTTGCCGGCAACGGTCCGATAAAACCACCGGACAGATACCACAAAAGCTATTCCCGCGATGAGGAATACCACGATTGTTTCTGCCATAACTCCCCCCTAATGGAATCGACTAATTAGTTCTCATCCGAAAACTCCTATTCCCCTCCCCTGGCGGGAGGGGATAAAGGGGAGGGGGAAACAATAAGTGGCTAAAATACCTATTATTTCATCACCCCCACCTTAATCCTCCCCCGTCAAGGGGGAGGAGATTCTTGTATTTCCGGATGCACACTAATTAGAAGAAACTCTGGTGCTGAAAAAGATAACAATTTCAATCCTACTGTTCAAGTGGGGATTAAAGCATTACCCAGATATCTCAGCAAACAATGTCCAAAAAACATAAACCCCGACAGCTCCGAAGAACTGGCGGGGTTTATTATATATAGACCGAGCCCATGATCGGCTTAGATACGTTGTCCAAATTACAACCGTCTGTGGACGAACTCTTTCGTGAATAATGCCAACTAATCAAAAAATTGGCGGGGCCAGCGTCTCACAGTCCATATTGGACACGCTTTATCCCCGCCCCCGAAGTTGTTAGCCCTCTAGCCCGATTTTACTCGGATTCCAGAGTCACGGTTATATAAAACGTCCTGCTTCCACGTTTAACAAAGAGCAGCAAGGACTCGCCTGCTTTGGCTTTTCCGACCAGTCGCTTATACTGTTTCGTATCTTCCACAGCTTGTCGGTTTATCTCTCCGATGAGATCCCCGCGTCGCAAGCCGGCCTCAGCACCAGCGCTACCCGACTCAACGTTGGTAATCAGCACACCTTTCTCGCCCCGGGGCCAGTCAAATTGCTCTGCCAGTTCCGGTGTCAAGCTCTGCACGGTAAGGCCGAGACCAGTGGTAATGGTTTTTGCTATCTCAGGGAACTCATCCGGCATTGCCCCCACTTTAACGGTCAACGTTCTGGTCTTGCCATCTCTAATGACCTTCGCCTTGACCCGTTTGTTCGGAGGAGTGTTGGCAACAACCCTTTGCAGTTCATTTGGTGAAGCAATATTTTTTCCGCCAAAACCGATGACGATATCGCCACGCTCCAGTCCGCCCTTTTCGGCGGGAGAATCTTCCATGACTTCAGCCACCAATGCACCCTCGGCTTTTTCGAGTTTGAAAGACTTGGCAATGTCCTCTGTTACCTCCTGGATACTAACTCCCAGCCAACCTCGAATGACCTTGCCCTTTTCCAATTGTGGCAACAACTCTTTGGCAATATTAATGGGTATGGCGAAGCCAATGCCCTGACCCGTGGCTATTATTGCTGTATTGATTCCTATGACCTCTCCCTTCATATTGAAAAGAGGGCCACCGCTGTTCCCAGGATTAATGGCAGCATCAGTCTGGAGGAAATCGTCATACGGTCCGGCCCCAATCACCCTGCCCTTGGCGCTCAGAATTCCCACGGTGACTGTTCGTTCCAGGCCGAATGGGTTGCCGATGGCCATGACCCATTCCCCGACCTTAACTGTATCCGAGTCCCCCAGTGGTGCCCTTCTCTTACCATCCAGAGGTTTTTCCGTTTTGATCAGAGCGAGATCTGTCTTCGGGTCCCTCCCCACCACTTCAGCTTTGTATTCTTTGCCATCATCCAGTCGGACGTTAATCTCTTCGGCATTGGCTACTACGTGGTTGTTGGTGAGGATATAGCCTTTCTTGGGATCGATTACAACGCCCGAACCCAAGCTTCGCTGTCTCCGCTCCTTGGGGATCTGTCCAAAAAAGCGCTCAAAAAAATCATCGCCAAAAAAGTCCCTAAATTGTTTATGAGGACCAAACTCTCTCGGTATGGGGCCTCTCTTGATGACTGTGGTGGTAGAAATGTTGACTACTTTATTTGAAACTTGGTCAACAAGTTCGGTAAAGGAAGTCGGTGCGTTTGGGTAGGGTTTTACCCCCTCATCGGCTCCAACGGCTGTCTGGGCCATTGGCATAAGCAAGAATGCCAGTACTGTAATTCCTAAAATAAGGCCGCTCTCATATGGCTTAAAACGGCCGCTTCTTAAGATACCCATCCTCATATCAGCTCCTTTCTGAATTCGCCTCCTAGCCTGGATTTTTTCTCCATATGGTTGACTATTAGTGTAAGCACTCACCTGCACTTAGACACTCGCACACCGGTAAAGTTCCACAATTATGGTAATCCTTGCCATCCAATGAGGATGCTTCTAATATAATGCTCTTTCCAGGTATGTAAAGTTTTGAGTAAGGAAAAACCTCGACCTCACCTCGCCAGGATGGCCACATATGGAAATCTGGCAATTCAACGACCCTGAACCCCTTCGTCCTTTTCTTCGGGTTCTGGAAAATCATGCCCCACATCTCGTCGATAGTGCCGGTCATCTTCTCGGGGCAGATCCAGCGCCACGTCGGGCGGATCTCATTTGTTTGGCCCAGGGCTTAGTGGACAGCTCCGCAAACGTACGCCAGGCAGTAAGGATCTTGATTTTCAGCCCTCCAGTGGAGGAGGAACTTGCCCATTTTCGCCGTTTAGTCCACTGGCTTCCGGACTGGCTGCCCTCCGTTTGGTATGAACACAAATCCTTGCGACCACTGGTAGCTGAATTGATTTCAGCTACAGATAGCCCCCGAAATTGCCGCCCTTTAGCAGTAGTCCTGGAATACTTACTGAAACGCCGTCTCTCCTCTTGGCGACAGGAAGCTAGCCTTCTTTCTGGCTCGTTGCAGTCCTCAACTCGCAACCATCTCCTGTCCAGGTTGATCAACCGTTTGCCCTTTCCTCTTAAGCCTGGGTTAAGAAGGCGGCTTCTTGAAACAAGAGGTCTTTCGCCCGGACAAATCTGTGAGATCCTGGTCGCCGCCAGCCGGCTCTCTCCAATGGGCACCCACAGGTATTGGCGGAGGATGATATCACTTCACGACCTGGCCAGCCCATCAATTCCGAGCCCATCCCAAAGCCGCATTGAACCATTCTGCCACAAACCTGAAAAAGATTTACGAATTCTTTCCTGGGGTCAGCGTAGCCTAGAAGAAATCGCTTTTTTGGAAAAATTGATTTCTTACCAAGCCAACGAACTTGTTCAGGTGTTTCGCCTTGCTAAGGAGGTGAGCCAACGGACCAAACGAGTGGTGTTGACCCTTCACAACGCCAGCCTCGGTGCTTCGAGCGGCTGGGGGGTTCCCTCTTTTGGTCAGCAGGTGCCTGCTGAAACTGCAGCAACTTTTTTTACCCAGGTCAACTCTTTGCGGCAGAATTTTGCCGCTAGCCTCTCTGCTCCACACCGGTCGTCTCCACGCTCCAACCTTCATTGTCCTCAACAACAAATAGACAACCTGTTCCTCCTCTGGGGGAAACGTCTGCTTCGGCCCGGACTGTTACAAAATATATGGGCCTTGCGGGTGAGTCTGATTCTCAACGACTTACCCCTCGAGGAATGCGAACCAATATTCAGTGAAGCGACGGAATTACTAGAGCATGCTGACCACCAAAGGCTGACCAGGGGAAAAGGGTTGGCCATTACTTTTGTTCCACCAACTACCGCCCGCCAGCAGGTGCACGAAACTCTGCTTTGGTATCAGAAGAAGAAGGCGGGCCACGCCCGGCTACTCAGCTTGCTCTGGGCTCTCATTGAAGCTGGTGAAGAGTGGCTTCGCAGCGAACGGCTAGAGTCTCTCGTCCTGCCGATCATTGACAAGGTATTTATCTCTTCCCAGCGTGACCAGGATTTGGCCTATCTCCCTCTTTTCGTCCAACTCGTCAGCCGTATGGACCAAGCTCCCCTGTTCTTATTGATCGACGACACTCCCAGAGCTGCACACCCGAGTCTGCAGTTGGCAATTGACCGCTGGTGTCAGCAGCTCGACTTTCTTGGCCTGGGTGTTTATGCCAACCAGGCGGACTCTGAAGAGGAGCCCCTCGAAACCATCCTAACCCGCAATTCTCGAGTCAATCTGTTTGCGCTACGTCCCCTGACTCAGGTGCACAATCCTCTGTCCCTTGACACCTTGCTCGCCAAGAGACCCCAAGACTTCCTCAGCCCTGCAGAATACGATTCCTCCTGGAAGGACAACCTGCCGTTTCTTTATCATGGTACCCAGGTGGCGCCCTTCGCTGGTGCCTCGAAACGGGCTGAACAGTTCTCTCCCGTCTTGATCACCTCGGCAGGGCCAATGGCCTTTGGCATCTACTATCGCCACAGGCTTCGTCAGCTAGCTCTGGAGCGGTTGGGGTTCGCTAGAGAAAAAAGCCGAGCAGATGACAGCCACTCTTCTCTCCATCACCTTTGGCGTGAATATGCCCAGCTGGCAAATCTGCTCTGAGGAGAGAATAACAACGTCGACGATTGCGGATTGCGGATTGCGGATTGAAAATTTGCGGAAAAGCTCGTTAGAACCACTGTGTTCAATTAGAGATTCTGCAGCAAGAGCTGTTTACTTTCGCTATGTAGATTTGCTGCCCAGTAGCCAGCGGAATTTCCCACATCAAACCCACTGCCTTCAAGAGCCACTGCCAACAACCCTTTTTCTTTGATGATGGCTTGCACAACGGGAACATCGTCCAGCTCACCCTCGATGTGGGGCCGCAACTTCTCGATGTAGTCAAAAAAGTGGGGCAAGAATATACTGCCGCCAAAATTTTTGAGTACGCTTTCTCCTGCTGGGATGTGCAGAGGGCTGTTGTTTTTGTCAGAAAAGCGGCTAACGCTCACGATTTTTTTGCTCTCATCAGAGACGGCTTCTGTTTCAAGGATACCAACATTACCAAAACGTGAAGCCTGGTCAGTTTCCAAGCTAAGAGCTCCCAGCATATCCCGCGGTTCACGCGAAAAAAAAGGTATCATTTGTGATACCACCGGAAGACCATCTAGCAGGATGTTGTCCGGCATCACCAGTGCGAAAGGTTCGTCGTCGACAAAATCCCGGCACAGACTGACAGCGTCTGCTACTCCGAGGGGGCTCGGCTGAACAAAAAAGCTAAATTTGCAGGCTCGCAGGAGCACTCTCAGGTGGGCATCCAGCTGGGGCGCAAGGAACTCGGGCGGCTCACCCAAGAGAAACTGACGGATACTCTCTTTCGCAGGGCTAATGACAACACCGATCTGGCGAATACCGCTGGCGGCCAATCCTTCTATTGCGTGGACTATCAGAGGCTTTGCTGCCACGGTCAGGAGCTCTTTAGGAAGATCTCCAGCAATGGCCCGCACCCTTGTTCCCAAACCAGCGGCTGGGATAATGCCTTTACGAACGATCGTAGAGGACACGATAGCACTCCATCTCTATGTCACTCAGCATAATTTTGTAGGTATCCTCCCCTATCTCATCCATAGGTTCCCACTTGTCTCGGAACGTAAGCTTTTTTTCGAGATACAACTGCAATTTTAGTTCGGTTTGGTTTTTTCTGAGTGGTTTAATATCAACCACTGCCATGCTTCTGTAACCACTTTCCTCCAGCCACTCGGTCTGAATGTGCAACTCACTACTCTGCCTGGTATCTAGGTAAAACTTCTTTTTTTCCAGTACTCGCTCCACCGCCTCCTTGACCACATCATGTTTCAGCCTGAAAACCTTCTTCTGCGGCCGGTTAGTAACCATTTCTTGCCTATGGGTCAGAGGTTTCGTACAGTACGCCAAGAAGGTAGGCATGCTCAACAGGAGCAGAAACAGGAGCAGCGATCTCCCGTTGCAATCCCAACCGGTGCGCACCCAGTTACCCATGTTTGTCTTCCTTGAGTTTTGCGTTGACAAATAGTCCATAGCTAATCTACCTTTAACTTGTACTCGTAGGAAAGTAAAACGCAGAAAAAGGGACATGCATGGAGTTTGCCACAGCTCGCTACCGTATGGTGGAAAGCCAGCTTGTCAGCCGCGGTATCAAGGACGCTCGGGTTCTTGAAACCATGCGCAAAGTGCCCCGCCATCGTTTTGTGGAAGAAGCGCTCGTCAGCCAGGCCTATAATGATCATCCCCTTCCCATAGGTGAGAAGCAGACCATCTCACAACCTTATATGGTGGCACTTATGACCGAAGCCCTTGAGCTGCAGGGCGACGAGAAAGTTTTGGAAATCGGAACCGGCTGTGGCTATCAGACAGCAATCCTAGCAGAACTTGCAGAGAAAATCTATTCCATTGAGCGCATTCGTCCCCTCTCAATCAAGGCCAGACGTATCCTGGACGAACTGAGTTACTTCAACGTGGTCCTCAAGGTGGGAGATGGTACCGTTGGGGCAAAGGAAGAGGCCCCTTTCAATGGTATAATCGTAACAGCCGGCTCCCCTGAGATTCCGCAGCCTCTCGTGGACCAGTTGGCTATGGGCGGTCGACTGGTCGTCCCCGTGGGTGACAAATACACTCAGACCCTTATGAGGGTTGTCCGGACGAAGGAAGGCGTTGTAAAGACGGATCTCGGTGGTTGCCGTTTTGTCAATTTGCTGGGCCGGCATGGTTGGAAGGAGTGATGCTACATGAATCAACGCTCTCCCATCATTGGAGTCATCGGCTCGGGTCAGTGCGAGAGCAGTATTTACCAGCTTGCTGTGGAGGTTGGCGAAGAAATAGCTAAACGAGGTGCTATCTTGGTCTGTGGCGGCCTGACTGGGGTCATGGAAGCAGCTGCCAAAGGCGCTTCTTCTGCTGGCGGCCTCACTGTCGGCATTCTTCCTGGCCCTTCCACCAACAGGGCAAATTCCTTCATCAAGATACCGGTGGCCACAGATATGGGCCAGGCCCGAAACGTCATCATCGCCCACACAGCCGACGCTCTGGTGGCGGTGGCCGGCGGCGCCGGCACCCTCTCCGAGATTGGTCACGCTTTGAAAGTCGGCAAACCTGTTGTGGGCCTCCAGACCATTCCCAATCTTGAAGGGGTTCAATACGTGGACTCAGCCCGGGAAGCGGTTGCCCGCGCTTTTGAGCTCATTTATGTACCTAAATCCAACTCCCCTTAAGAATTCCCAAATTTCTCGGGCCTACCCGTTTTCCCTTCAGCTTTAGAGATGTGTTCGCGACGCTTACTTCTAGTGTTGAAAAATTAAGGACGATTAGCTGGATTATTTTTAGAGCTGTTAAACCATTTGAAATAGGCTTTGGCCCCTTTGATACCAGAATCTTCTAGTTTCTTCTTCATCGTATCGGACAGATCGAAATCAGTGGCTCCGACGCCAAGGGTGTCAATGTAAATTGTCCGCTGCCAATCGTCGCTATGAAGATGGGTATTTCCTTGACTCTCAATGATGGTAGCTACCAAAGCCTTGATGTAATCAAAAAAATCATCGATCTTGTAATGTGCCGGTTCGGCTCCGTAGCGGAAGGCACCAATTTCCTGCTTGGAATCAAGTCTAAAGCCAAGTGTCTCAGTGTTGTAAACATATGGACTGCTCGATGGGTGTTTTTTTAGAAAGCGTTTGTTCTCTTTCTCGTAATAGTTTGTTTTTATCCCCATCTTCTTCTGGTTCTCCGGGCTGATGTATTTCTCCCGATCGAACAATTTTACTGGATAGTTATTAAGGACGCCCCCATCTACATAGACGTCGTCTCTTGCGTTCCTTACTGCCGCGAAAAACAAAGGAATCGACATTGAGATCCGCACCGCGTCTGCAATACGAGTTTTCGGGGTGTGCTCGTGGGAAAAGACCTCCCCGAATCGGGTACTCAGATTTGTACCATACACATAAAGCTCTGGCTTGCCATCCTCTTTGAGATCTTGAAAAGTTGCATAAGGATCGCCCAGCTTTTTCTTGATGTGTCCGCCGATCCATTCATGGAAGAAATCACCTTTATACCAACCGAACCTATTTATAAGTCGCTTCGTGTCACGAATCGCACCCCAGCTGTCATCCATGAAGTTATTGAAATCCAGTTTCTTCAAGATATTTCTTACCTGGATGTTGGTAAAATCAAGAGCAAACAGAGTCGCATTTATGGCTCCAGCCGATGTCCCACCTACTCTTTTTATGTCTGGGAGAATGCCTTCTTCCTTTAATACCTTCATTGCCCCCACGTAAGCGATTCCCTTTACTCCGCCTCCCTCAAAAACAAGGTTCCTAAAATGATATGCCATCCTTCCTCCCTCCATGTAAGGAGACTCCTTGAATTACCATTACGCCTGATGCGCTTGGACCAGCACTCCGAAGATAAGATGATTCGGAAGATCTACAGTACTCCCCTTATTGACAAAAACCTCTCCGTTCTTGTACCTAAGTGCCTCCACAGAAACTTTTTTCTTCTTTTTTTTGTTTTTCTTCTCGAACAGCACATAGATACCGCTTCGCAGGAAGCCACCGCCTACCACCGGGATTAATTGGAGCGTGGGGAACTCTCCCCAAATATGGTCGTCTGGATTCTTTCCGAAAGTCCTGATGATTCCCTCGAATAGCTTGGTCGCGACACCTACGTACGGGATTCCAGCCAATACATCAAGATTTCTTATCTCTGGAACACCATCAATTACGGACTTTATCTTGTCATAATAGACTTCTGCATCTGTATCCAACTCGTAAAGGTCTATTCTGAGATTAAACCACTCTCGAAACAGGACGTTGCGAAATACACCGCGATAGAGAAAGCTTGGTGCGTAGCTTTTATCTTTCACTTTAAATTTGGTAACAAAAGTCATATCACTTGGAATTTCGGCAAGATCTTGCGGATTCCGCGTATTGACCTGAAGTTTCATCATGCCTTCGTTGTTAGAGGTGAAGTCGGGAAGATCTTCTACATAGAAGTTGTAGATATCCAGACTCAGTCTGCGAAACTCAGTGCCTTCGGGGAAAGGAAGGTCCTCAAGCTTGGCACTCGAAGCTTCAATTATGTCATAAGCCTTGTTACGCTTGGGACGCCTATCTCCTGACAGGTCTACAAAACCTAGTGCAACTGATCTTTCGGGTCCTGACATAACACACCTCCTTTGATAAACCTGTTATAGATAAGCCCTCTCTCATCACGGGGCAGGCGAAGAGCATGAAGAATTAAATTAGGAAGATGCTTTGGAGGGATACTACCTGATATCAGGATGGCTTGCCCCTTACACTATGTTATCTCTGCGAGCTCTGCGGTGAATGAGCGCCTAAGTCTCAATCATGACTCGCTTTAACATTTCTTGCCGGTAAATCTTCATGAGTTCGTTTCGGGTAATGACCCCTACTAGCCGACGAAATCCATCATCGCTCGCCGCCACTACTGGAAGCTCTGCCATATCAATGTAGCTGAACTTGTTCAGGGAAGAAGCCAAAGTCTCATCTGGGGTGACATAAACCACATCGGTATTGGCCAGATCCTTGGCATACACCAGCCCGTTGAGCTGATCGTCGTAAATGAACTCTTTGAGGTCCTGAAAAGAAATAACTCCCTCCAGGTTGTCATCCTCGTCCGTAGTATAAAGATAATTGCCCGGCTCCCTGAGAAAAAGCTGCATTACCTCATTGTATGGCAGAGTTCCGGGTATCTTAGACACCTGGTGGCTCATGACGTCACGTGCGGTGAGGTTAGTCAGAATCCCCATCTCCCGGCCGGCCGAGATGTCGATACCTTTATCCACCAGGGCTTGAGAGTAGATGGAGTGATGCATGAGTCTGCGATGAACCGCGGTGGCGATAACACAGGAAGTCATCAGTGGGAGGATGACCGAGTAGCTGTTTGTGAGCTCGAAGCCCATCATGATTGCGGTCATGGGCGCCTGGATGGCAGCGCCTAATACTGCACCCATGCCAACCAGGGCATAACCACCGGCCGAAGAGACAACCCCCGGTGCAACACCATGGAACACATTTCCTAAAATACCCCCCAGCGTAGCCCCCATAAAGAGGCAGGGATAGAGGATACCTCCAGAGCCACCTGAGCCCAGAGTAAACGAGGTACCAATAATCTTGAGTGCCAACAGGGCCACCATGGTCTGCCAGATGAAATCACCCTGAATCGCCTGGGTGATTGGCGTATAGGAAGCGCCGAGAATCTGCGGATAAAAAAAGCCTATGATTCCCACGGCTAGGCCGCCCAGTACGGGCTGCCAATGGGTCTTGACAGGAGCGTAACGCTCGAAAAGCTTTTCCATCCCGTGCAAAGACTTGGTAAAGCAGACCGACGTCACACCTGCGGCAATGCCGAGAATTGCATAGAAGAAAATCTCCCAGTAACTGAACATCATGTAGGGTGGGAGTTTCAGAGCCGCACCATGCACCAACCAGGCCCGGCTAACGGCAGTGGCCACTACTGATGAGATGACGATAGGGCTAAAGCTGTGTAGGTTGAATTCGCCAAGAACCACTTCCAGGGAAAAAAGCACTCCGGCTATGGGAGCATTGAATATTGCGGCAAGGCCAGCCGCAGCCCCACAACCCACCAACACTCTCATCCTCTCTCCGGACACTTTGAAAAACTGGCCCACCGCAGAGCCGATGGAAGCGCCGATCTGAATGATGGGTCCTTCTTTGCCAGCAGAGCCGCCTGAACCGAGGGTAATGGCCGAGGCCAGCATGCGGGTTGAGAAGGTGCGCACCTTGATGATGCCGCCTTTCAAAGCCACAGCCTCCATGGTGGCCGGGACTCCGTCGCTCTTGGCCTCAACTGGAAAAAAGTAGATGAGAGGAGCCAGAAAGAAGGCTCCAAAGGCAGGTATTAAGATGACAAGCCACTTGGGGTTACCAACCAGATCAGGGATGATATCAAAAAAGAAATGCCACCCGCCTTCGACCATCCACTCAAAACCGATGCTCCCCAGACCTCCCAGAAAGCCCACTATCACGGCCACGATTATTAAAAAAGTCTGATCGCTCAGTTGATAGCGGCGAAAGAATCCGAGCAACCGATTTCTAAGGGAGCGAGCAATACCGTCTTTGGCTGAGTGTTTCATCAACAGTCAAGCCTCGTCTCACGAGAAATTCCGCAGAGGGAGTCTACCCTAACGTTGCAAACCTGCACCGTGGAAAAACGCGCCAGGGTGTGTCAGATGTGGTCTCGCGCAGTCTCGGGCAGGTCGAAGCGTACTTAACCGTACGTGAGATCCTGGCCGAGGCGAGCAAGGGCGTCCCGCCAAAGGCGGGACTCTGGCGCGAGTTTAGCGGTTTTGGCCGGTTCATGTTTACAACGTTAGGGTCTATGCAACAACCAACGTGAAACCCTAGTTCCTGGAACCCGATAGGGATAGACCTCATGTCCACAGACCACTTTAGCAAAGACGGTGCCACAGAGACCCAGAAAATTAATCAAACATTTATTCTAATGATAACAGCTTATTATAAAGGCAACACTTCAGCTGCTTGCGCTGACCCCAGACAACTATCTGCAAAATTTGCAGAAACTATGATATTTAAGCTTGAAATAATCATCGCTTTGCGAAATTTTTTCAATAATATCAAGATATTTTAGTCTATGCAAATCTTGCAGCACAATAATCTAGGACTCAAAGAATTGAGGAATAAGCAATGCCATAAACCAAGCGAACAATTATATAGCAGGGAAATAGTAATTATTCAATTACCCAATGGTAGGGCAGAGGGCAGAGGGTAGATTGTAGATTTGAGATTGCAGATTTGAGATTTCGGATTTGCGAACCTGGCATTTTAGATTTTGACTTACTGGTTTAGATCAATGCTGGATTTGAGATGAGAAATGGACAATGCCCAACGGCAACTGGCCTGATGATTGCAAAGATCTTAATCATCCCATTCATAAACTAGCTCTGAACCCACAACTAAAGCTAAGTATATAACATTCAAAATTATTTAGTGTATGATACAGTGCCAATTCTTCGCGGATTGTAGCGCTAGACAGCTGCGCAGAAAGTTGTTATAGGTTCTCGGTTAAAGAGCCCAAGTGCAGCTATGTGCCTCGGCCATTTTTTTTGCCGTGAGGGTATGGTTTGCGAGGAGGATTCGAAAGGCCAGTGAAGAGCGGGCCAGCCCTCAATTGATAAGTGCTAAGTTATCTAGCCCGGAGAAGCAGTGGAAAGTAGTGCAAAAACTCCTTCCGATCAGACCCCAACGTCCAGAGAACTTTTCTTTACTGAGCCCAAGAAACGATTGAGCCAGTGGCTGGCAACTGGAATTTGCGGCAACGACATCACCTCCTCCTGCCTCTACGTCTCTGCCATCGCAGCTGTATATGCCGGCGTCCTTGCTCCTGTGGTCCTCCTAATGGTCGTCGGCGTCCTTTACCTCTATAAAAAGATCTATATTGAGGTAGTGGAAGCACTACCCTTGAATGGAGGCACTTATAATGCCCTGCTCAACAGTACGTCGAAATTCGCCGCCGCCATGGCAGCCTGCATGACCATCCTTTCTTACATAGCCACTGCAGTGATCTCTTCCAAAACAGCTGCCGAATATCTTCACACCATCTTCCCGTCTTTTGGTGTCATGGAAGGTACCATTCTCATACTTGGAATCTTCGCCACCCTGGCCATAATCGGTATCACTGAATCCGCCGTGGTTGCTCTGACCATCTTTATCATTCATATGTCAACACTCGCTGTTTTTTGCGTACTGGGCTTCATCAAGCTACCCACTGACTTTCACATCCTCAAGGCTAACCTTAGTACCCTGCCTGTGGGCAAAGATCTGCTCATTGCCATCTCTTTAGGATTTTCAGCAGCCCTGTTGGGCATAAGCGGTTTCGAGAGCTCGTCCAACTTTGTCGAGGAGCAAGATGTAGGCGTCTTTCGCAAGACCCTGCGTAACATGCTTATAGCCGTGGCCGTATTTAACCCACTTGTTTCCATCCTTTCTCTTAATCTTCTGCCTTTAGCCGAGATTGTCGGGCACAAGGACTATCTACTGTCGGAAATGGCCCACCTGATGGCTGGGCAAACATTCAAGGTGATTATCGTCCTCGATGCCACCCTCGTGCTTTCAGGTGCTGTGCTGACGAGCTATGTGGGAGTAACCGGGCTTGTACATAGGATGGCATTGGATCAAGTTCTGCCCCAGTTTTTCTTGAAAAAAAGCCGCAGAAACACCAGCCACCGTATCATCATCGCTTTCTTTCTGCTCTGCTCTTCTATCCTTTTGGTTACCAAGGGAAGCTTGCTCTCCCTGGCCGGAGTCTACACAATCTCTTTTCTGGGTGTCATGACCCTTTTTGGTTTGAGCAATATCCTTCTGAAGACGCGACGCAAGGAACTGAAGCGAACCTATCGTGCGGGGTGGGTAACCATAATCATTGCCATCTTAGCCACAAGTTTGGGCATGGTAGGTAACGCTATTATTGATCACAACAATTTGCTCTACTTTATGCAGTATTTCATCCCCACGGTGCTCGTGGTTGTCCTCATGTATATGCGCATTCCGATTTATAGAACCATCCTGCAGTTATTGAATAATGTCATGGTCAAGTTTCTGGTCTGGCGCACGATAGTGATAGATAGGATAACCGCAATAACAGAACAGCGAGTGGTACTGTTTGCCAGGGGCGGGGACTTGCGGCGCTTGCATGTGGCTTTCAACTACATCGTCAATAACGAGTCAAGCCGCTCTGTGGTGATCTTCCATCTCTACCCAAATCCAGGGCAAAGTGACGAGGAAGAAATCAAACACAGTCTGGAGGCATTAGAGGAGATTTTCCCGATGCTGAAGGTGAGGTTCGTAGCGCGCGAGGGTAAATTTGGCCCGGAGATCATTGAGGCCGTTTCTAAAGAATTTGGAGTACCCGCCAACAATATATTTATCGGCGCCCCTGAGGACAAGCACGCCTTTTCAATCCAGGATCTGGGCGGAGTTCGGGTGATCTTCTAACTCAGAGCGCTACGCTGACACATAAACTCCCCTACCTACTCTCTTGATTTTTCCTTCCTTGCTCGCCTTGTAGATGATGGCTCTGATCTTGGTGTCAGCGCATTCCGTTTTTTTCCTCAGTTTGGCAATGTCTACACCCTTCTTGTGACCTTTGATGACTTTCAAGACCTCGGCCGTCGCGGTCAATTTCTTTGCTTTTTTTGCTCTTGCTGGTACCTTTTTCGGCTTGCGGGCAACAATCTTTCTTACAGGAGCTCTCTTTTTGCGCTTGGGTTTGGGCTTGGGCTTGGGCTTTCGCGCTGCTCTCCTTTTGGGTTTTTTGACTTTCTTCGGCGGTTCGGGCTTACCCACCTCACCGACGAGCTTTTCGATCTCCTCGGACAGACCTTTCAGGGCATTTGACATAAATGATAACACTGCTTCCGAGTTCTTTGTGGTCGCGCCCCTCCCCGCATGCGTCCTCATTAAAAGTAACAGCAATTGCTCTGGAGTAGATTCATAGGTGGTAAATCTGCCCGCGCAGGCCAGGCACTTACGACGGCGTCTGATGGCAGTTCCTTCCTTGGTTGGCCTGGAATCGATGACTCCGTTGTCAATCTTTCCGCAGAATGGACATTCCATGGTAATACCTCCTGTCTATTTAACCTTTATCTAATGAATCTGTGCTAGCACAATACCCCCTCCCCCTTGTCGCAGATCCCGAGCTTGCCGCGGGAACGGAGGAGGGTTAGCCTGCCCGCAACGCTCTCGCTTGCGAGGCGGGCGGGGGTGGGATCGTAAAGAATCCGGACCCAAAGGACCCGGCTTTGGGCTGCCGAAAGCGAACGGCTCAAGGCTCAGGGTACAAGGCCTGTGTCAGCTAGCAGCAGACAGCAGGCAGCGAGCAGAAAAAAATAAGAGTGCCTATTTTCTTAAGGGCTCCATGCCCCATGCTCTCTGCTCTATGCTATCTGCGCAAGGCGGGATCGTGGACTGGCCCTAAGGACCAGGTTTGCGATTTTGAATAAAGCCAAGAAGTATCACTTGCTCTTGAGTCTCGCTGTTTTAAAAACAACTTCACGCAATTTCAGTCTTCTAAAGAGAACAAATAGAGTAGTGCACAGTAGGGCAAGTAAAATGAAAATAGCGCTAAGCGGTTGAGCCTGCCGCGCCATCGGAGAACCGTTGGCAGCCGTGGCGATAAAACAACTTGCTCCACCGCCGCCCCCGGTCGCTTCGTTGCCGCCACCAGCTGAGCTATCGGTCACCTCTGCTTCCTGGACCTTTGCCACAAAACCGTCATTGCCACCTCTCAGGTTATCTTGCACCGATTTTGTTGGGAAGTTGGTGGAATCGGTTGTACCTGCAACAAAAGCGTTGCCGAGTCCATCAACAGCTATGGCATTTCCGAGGTCAACGTTGCTGCCCCCCAGGTAGGAAGAATAAACCAAGGTGTCGCCTGCGGCATTTACTTTGGTAACAAAACTATCTTGCAGACCACCG
>PVMK01123503.1_pt1 | contig 35579 bp, 39 predicted proteins | sample 1853481 | NCBI WGS metagenome assembly PVMK01 (sample SAMN08533507, study PRJNA380276) | Marine sediment metagenome, whole genome shotgun sequencing project. | reverse complement strand
CGGCATGTCACTGCTGGGTTCTGGGCGTACGTCAGCCCTCGTATTGGGCCAGGAATTCGTCCGTTGCTTCCAGTATTGCGGCAGCCACAACCGGACCATCCTCGATAACCGGACGGCGGGAAAACTCGACACGGAGCGCAAGGGCCGGATGCTCCGTCTCCCCCAGCCATTCTTGGAACTCCCGAACAATCGGCGAAACAACGACGTCGGATGGAGACCCTACGAACGCCAACTGTCCGTCGCTGGTGCGGTACTCCCGAGTCGCAATAATCGGCTCAGCACCGAGACCTTCGATCACATCGTCGGTCATCGCCACCGTACATGTGACGGTGTCCTTGAAGGTGACGGAGCACGATTCAACAACGTTGCGAACTCCGAGAGCGACGTCAAAGGCGAATCGAGCTTCGGCCTTCTCCTCGTTGACACTGAACGGCCTACCGTCCGTGTAGAAAGAATCGACGCCTTCATCTGCAAATGCAGCACGGAACGCTTCCCAGTCTCCGACTTCCAACGCATTCTCTCTTGCACGCGCGGCATCTTCAGCTGTCGCGAATGGGGGAGAAGCTACATCACTGTCGCTCCGAAGCACTGCCATCCCAATTATTGAGGCGATGATCACCGCGGCTGCTCCCACAAGCGCTCCGACTCGTAGCCATGGGCTCTTCTTCTTCTCGTTCTCGTCTCTATCGATCGGAATGATGTCTTGGTCTGTTGTCATGATGGTCTCCCTTGTGAGGGCGTCCACCTCTGCTGCAAAAACGTCGCCGTAGCCTGCAAGCTGCTGGGTAAGTCCGGCACTCATAGTTCCACCTTCAAACCCTTTCTCAACTTCGCAAGCCCCCGGTCGACGTGTTTCTGCACAGTCGGTTTCGAGACGCCCTGTAGCTCGGCGACCTCGGAGAGAGTCCACTGGAGACTGTGCACCAGCATGACAGCGACCCGCTGATTCTCGGATAGATGCCCGAGGGCATCCGGAAGACCTGGTTCTATCCAAGGGGTTGACGTCACCGGTACACCAGGCAGCCGTGGTGGCGTGCGTCGCCGCATGGAGCGACGAGCCACATTCCGACCGATGCCGTACAGGTACCCGGCAGAGTTGGGGATGGTGCGCACCTTCTCCCAACGCTCCCAGGCCAATGCGAACGCCTCAGCGGATGCCTCGATTCCGAGGTCCGTACCGTACGCGGCACACAGAGCGAGTCGAATGCGACGTTCGTTGGTTCTCACGAACACCTCGAACTCCGTATCGCTTTGTTGCTGTGGCAACACTTCCCTCTCCATTCCACGTACGCCCACTAGTGCCTCGCGACCACCGAGCGTATGACAACGAATCATGCGATCCGCCGATGCGCACTACTTGACTGTACGCGAGCTAGCGTTACGGCATGACCTATCGAATGAATAATCCTGGGGTTGACGCCCAGATCGACCAACTTGTTGCCGACGTTGTCTCCGAAACCGAGGGGCTCACAGAGAACGCCGATCTCGTAAGAGAGATCGTTGTCTCTGGACTCAAGGTCATCAAGGACAAGACCAACCGTGGCGACGTCAAGATGATGAACACGGCCCTCAAGGAACTTAGATACTCATCCTTGGTGTTCCAGCCCTTCAGCAACACACGCAAGATCGCCGTCTACGGTTCCGCTCGCACCGATCCCACGGATCCCAACTATGCAATGGCTGAGGCGTTCGGCAGACGCATGGCCGAGGACCACGGATACCTCGTGATCACCGGCGCAGGTCCAGGGATCATGGAGGCGGCGAACAAGGGTGCGGGAAAGGACAACAGCTTCGGTGTCAACATCCGCCTGCCCTTCGAGAACGGTGCCAATGAGTATCTCTCCCCCGGCAAGGTCATCAACTTCAAGTACTTCTTCACGCGTAAGGTACAATTCGTCAAGGAATCAGACGCATTTGCGCTCTTCCCTGGAGGCTTCGGGACGCTCGACGAGGCCTTCGAACTTCTCACCCTCATCCAGACAGGGAAATCGGACATACATCCCATCGTCATGGTCGAGGCCGAGGGAACCGGTTACTGGACTGCCTGGGAGGTGCTGTGTAGCGAACTCGTTGAACAGGGCATGATCTCTGCCGCTGACCTCAATCTCTATGTGATCACGACGGATCTCGATGCTGCTGTCGAGGAGATCGTTCGGTTCTACCGTGTGTATCACTCCCAGCGGTTCGTTGACGGTCTCCTTGTTCTCCGGCTGCGGACTCCCGTGCCAGGAGAGCTGCTCGCACACCTCACCGAGGAGTTCTCTGACATCATCCGATCTGGCGTTGTCGAAGCGATTCCTCCGACCCAGGAAGAAGTCGAGAGCGATGACTTCGTCGACCTGCCGAGGATCGCGTTCGATTTCAACCGTCACGGCTACGGCCGACTGCGGGCATTGATTGACCAACTCAACGACTCGGCCCCGTAGCGGTCCCGACATTCGCCAGACGTTCCAACTGCTGTAGAATTGACCCATGCGTGAGATTCTCTCGGACCTTGTAGCCGAACAACAACACCTGGATCAATTCCTCCAAACTCTGCGTGACCGACAATGGTCGATAAGCACGCCGGCCGAGGGTTGGACGATCCAGGACACGGTCAGCCACCTCGCCTACGTTGAGTCCTTCGCCGCCGAAGTGCTCGAGGAGGGCAAGAAGCGCGTCGATCGCGAGAAGATCACCGATCTCGATACCTGGACAGAGATCGGAGCCGAGCAGGGCAGAGGTCGCCGTCACCAGGAGATCATTGAATGGTGGCGCTTCGGGAGGGCCGACGTTGTCGATGCACTCTCGCGTATGGCCGCGACCGACAGGGTTCCATGGCTCTACGGCGACATGAGCGCACAGTCCTTTGCGAACCTCCGCCTCATGGAGACATGGGCACACGGCCTCGACATCAAAGCAGCAATCCTTGATCGCGTTACGCCTCTTCCTGCTCCACCCGAGGGTCTCGAAGAAGAAGAGGAGTGGAACGACCCACTTGCGGACACAACACGTCTTCGGCACATTGCGTCTCTCGGTCAGCGATCACTGCCATTTGCCTTCGAGCAAGCGGGAGAGGAATTCCCCTCCCAGGGAATCCGGGTCGAAGTGATGGGTCCGTTGTACGCGGCGTGGCGCTTTGGACCTGAGGACACCGACCAGGTGATCAAGGGTATGGCTGGCGATTGGTGTCGCCTCGTGGTCCAACGCCAATCCGCGGACGAGACCGGTCTCAAAGCCGTGGGTGACTATGCCGAAACTGCCCTGAAAATAGCTCGAGCCTATTGACCTCGAGCTTGTCGGCCATCAGATCTCAGGTGTTGCTTGCATGGTTGCAGTCGTTGTGTTTCTTACCCACAAAGCCGTGTGTAAGTCGATTTTGTCATTTCGACTCCCCTCGATCATTGGTCGAGGGTCCTTGCGTTCAGCGAGTGTTTCCAAGGGCTAAGCCCACCCTCGACCGATGGTCGAGGGTTCCTCTCGGAGCGTGTGTAGTACTCGGCCGGTAGCCTGTGGACGTGTCTGTGTCCGACTGCTTCTTACCCGCAACGCCCGCATGGTTCGACGCTGCGTTCGACAAGGCGGGCGGTCCACGATCACACGCAGCCGACCGAGCTACTCGAAAGGGGCTTCGCGAAGGGCTACAAGGGGTTTACCCTGTCAGCCAGGGGTAGCACCAGCGGGAGACGACCGTGAAGCCGACCATCGATCACATGTTCAACCAGGCACAATCGCTGTCTCTTCAACTCGCAGCAATGGCAGAGGACGACCCGCGTCGTGCGAAGCTCGTCCGCAAGCGTGACCGCTTGCGATCAGAGGCCCAAGACCGCGCGAATTCAGCTCGACACCCGCTCTCGGTGGAGGCGGAAGTATCCATGCTCCTCGCACGACTCGCGGAGATCGACGACCTCTTTGTCTCCAAGGGCTATGCGGAGAAACATCTCACAAAGGGATTCTCAGACCCAGGTGCCTACAGCGCGACGATCAACCGCAGAATTGCGGAGGACCATGCACAGGAGATCGATGCGATCGAACAGCGACTCTCTGTACTCGCTGAGATCTTCCCTGACGACGATTCGTGATGCAGCCGACTCCGCGAATCCACACGCGTGAGGATCATCCAGATTTCGTCGATCTCGATTGGACGATATCGATCACCGAGTGGACAACGGACAGGTTGGTTGACATGCCCACAGGGATTCACCGACATGCTGTGGTCTTCGTGGCGTATCGCGATGGCGTCTACGCGATCAAGGAACTGCCTACAAGATTCGCCACACACGAATTCGACGTGCTTCGCGCCATGGAGGGTCGAAGTCGTCACACTGCAATCGCGGTTGGCCATGTTGAGCGCACATGGTTGGATCCCCATGATGAGTGGTCCGGTGCTGTGATAACGAAGTACGTCGATCACGCCTTTACCTATCGGTCTCTCATCACGGGCGGAGGATTCGGCACAAGGCGCGGCCCGCTCCTCGACGCGCTCGCAGGGCTCCTGGTCGAACTCCACCTCCAAGGAATGTTCTGGGGAGACTGCTCGCTCTCGAACACTCTCTATCGGTGGGATGCCTCCTCTATCGACGCGATCATGATCGACGCAGAGACTTCACGCATCCACGACATGCTTTCAAGTGGCCAGCGGCGGGAGGATCTCGAGATAATGACCCTGAACCTGGCGGGCGAGATGGCAGATATCGCTGCACTGCACGGTATCGGCCTCGACGATGCCGATCTGAATCTGGGCGACGAGATCACCACCCGGTATCAACGGTTGTGGAAAGAGCTGACCACGTCACTCATCGTCACCGCAGGTGATCACTATCGGATTCGTCAGCGAATCAATCGTCTGCACGAACTCGGCTTCGCGGTCGAGGACATCGATCTCATACCCGTCGATGACGGCATGAACGTCAAGATTCGAGTCAGGGTCGGTGGTCGCCAGTACCACTCAGAACGCCTGAGAGAAATTACCGGCATCGATATCTCCGAGAACCAGGCCCGAGTCATTCTGTCCGATCTTGCATATCAGGAGGCGAAGTTCGGCGGTGCGTCAGGAACTCGCAAGGACATAGCGGTGATGAAATGGAGATCGAGCATTCTGGATCCTCTGATTCTCGAGATCGTTCGACTTCTTCCCGAGGCAGACCCGTATCAGGCGTACTGCGACTATCTGGGTTTCAGGCTCGAGGTGGCAACCGAACGGCGCGAGGACGTGCCGAACGCCGAGGCCTTCACCTCTTGGATCGAACTAGGTTTCCCTGGGCTCATGGAATCGCCGACGACAGCGACGACATGAGCACGAGCCTCGATTAACACCTATGCTCATGTGGATGCACGTACTCGTTGCAACCGCTGGAGCGCTCTCACCCGGACCTGTCGTTGAATTTGCCAGGCATCTCATTGGTGGAACCGGCTCAGTGACCGTCACCACCGTGGTCGAGGTACCCAGGTCATTCCTCGAGAATCTCGACGCGGACGATTGGCATCCTCTCCACGACGAGCCCAGCCGGGAGAATGTCGACTCCGTCGTCGAGTCCTACCTGCAGGAACGTGGCCACCGGATCACTGACCCGCTGCGACTTGCTCTCGAAGGTGCACGTATTCCATGTGACGTTCGCATACTCGAGGGTGCAGATCCTGCCGTTGCGATTTCGGAGGCTGCGAACGACATCGGGGCTGATGTGGTGATTCTCGGTGCCACCAAACCGATATTCAACCGAGATGCGTGGGAGAGCGTCTCTGCGAGGGTCATGGTCGAGTCGGGGCGTCCCGTGCTTGTGGTCCCGGAGGCTCGACGAACATCTGAAGAGGAACTCGACGAGACAACGTATCAGCCGACAATGGAACCAACCGTTTCGGCGTAGCAACAATTGTGCCAGCGCCGTTGGCTACCTGAGCGGCCGTGAACACCCAAGATCAACACCATGACCCTCTTGTCTCACCGCAGCCTCAAGAGACGAGCACGCAGCCCGCAGGCGCAGTTGACCATCGCTGAACCCTGATCCCGTAATCGCGGTCTGTATTCCTGTGAGGTCGCTCGCCTCACCAACCCGAGCCCTCGTCGCCGGCATTGAGGACGTGACTGCATCGATCGCCTCCACATAGGCATCGTGGGTATCTACGAGATTTCCAGGAGGGGACATCGACGTGAGAGCCTCCGCGTACCGCGACATTGCGTTCTCCAGCACAGCGAGGTACTGCACCGTCTCTCGCCTTGTCATGTCTGTTGCCAGCGCCACGACGTCACCTTCACCTGACTCGGCGAGCACCTTGATCCTGTCCTCAACTGTGGAATGGAACGTTGCTGACACGTCTTGGGATTCCTGGATGTACTCATCCGTGGCTTCGCCAAGCGCCGACGCGTATTCAGCGCTCGACAGCGAACCGATCGAACACGCGCTGGCAAGAAGGGAGACCAGCACGAACACCGTGGTGACGGTCCGGATCCGAATCGTCACGGAACAGCGGGAGCGTCGCGGAACTGTGTCTCGAAGAGTCCTGAGTAGAGACCTCCCTCAGAAAGCAATTGTTCGTGCGTTCCCATCTCCTGAACCTGACCCTGGTCGATGACCACGATCTTATCCGCAGCGAGCACAGTGGAGAGCCGGTGGGCGATGACCAGTGATGTCCGCTGCTCCATGATCCGCTCCAGTGCCTCTTGGACGAGCGCCTCAGATCGAGCATCGAGGTGCGACGTTGCCTCATCGAGTATGAGGATTGAGGGATTCTTGAGTATCACTCGCGCTATCGCGACGCGCTGCTTCTCACCTCCCGAGAGTCGATACCCCCGCTCCCCCACACGTGTGCTCATCCCCTCGGGCAACGAATCTATGAAATCGGATATATTCGCTGCTTCGGCGGCAGATCTCAGTTCTGCTGCGGTAGCGTCCGGCCGTGCGTACCTGAGATTTGCCTCGATGGTGTCGTGGAAAAGGTAGGTCTCCTGAGTCACAACACCAACAGCATCCGCAAGCGCATCCATTGAAAGCTCCCGCACGTCCACACCGTCAATACGTACAGAGCCACGCGAAACGTCATAGAGACGCGGCACGAGATACGTCGATGTTGTCTTACCCGCTCCCGACGGACCAACCAGCGCGACCATCTCCCCTGGCTCAACGGTGAAAGAGACACCCTCGAGCGCCCAGCCATCGGAGCGCTGCTGCTCCCCGCCGTCTACTCGCCCGGAATCCCCCCAGCCAAAACGAGCGACAGATTCGAGACCTGATGCACCCGCACGCTCGTAGCTGAACCACACGTCATCGAATTCGACCCGACCATCGAGGTGTTCGATTCGAATTGGGTCGTCAGATTCCTGCACGTCGATCGGCATGTCGAGCAACTCGAAGACCCGTTCGAAGGACACCATCGATGTTGTGAACTCAACTCTGGCGTTTGCGAGGGAGGACATGGGGCCGTATAGCGATCCGAGATAGGCGCTGAGGGCGACGATGGTTCCAATCGTCAGCGTTCCATTGATGACGAACACCGCACCCAGCCAGAACGTGATGGCCGTTCCCAGAGCAGATACGAGCCCAAGCGCCATGAAGAACCACCGTCCTACGGTTGCCTGAGTCACACCCAGATCGCGCACTTCGGACGCATGCACCGCGAATCTCTCGTTCTCAAAGTCCGACCTACCAAAGAGCTTCACAAGCAGTGCGCCCGAGACCGACAACGTCTCCTGCATCACGGAATTCATCTCAGCGTTGGCAGCCATCTGATTTCTACGAATGGCACGTAGTCGTCTCCCAACCTGGCGCGACGCAAATATGAAGAATGGAAAAATCGAGATCGCGAGCAGCGTGAGCCGCCACTCCAGTCGGAACATGATGATCAGCGTGACGATAACTGTGAACACATTCGCTGTGAGGGAGACGAAGGTAGAAGTGACTGCCTGTTGAGCTCCGATCACGTCGGAGTTCAATCTCGACATCAGCTCGCCCGTCTTCGTGTTCGTGAAGAATCCGAGAGACATGTGCTGAAGGTGATCGAACAACTGCCGCCGCAGGTCGTAGATGATGCCCTCGCCCATCTTCGCCGTTGATCGTCGTTGAATAACACCAACCACCCCGTTGATGAGTGGCACCGCGACCATCCCGAGTCCTAGGAGAGTGACCATCCGCAGGTCACCAGCAGGTATCGCGGTATCGATCAGGGCTCGCATCAGAAGTGGTGGCAGGAGGGAGAAGAGCGAGATAACAACGATCGTGATGAGTACAACAACGACCTGACCCTTGTACGGGCGGGCGTACCCGAGCACGCGTCGAACGAGCGCCCTGTCGATCTGGGGCGCGGATTTGCTTTCGTCATGGCGCATGAACGCGCCCCACGAGGATCCGTGCATCACAGAAAGGTAGAGGGATGACGGTAGACGGCAGACGGTAGACGGTAGACGGATCTTCTACCGTGAGGGAGCGCAGCGACCGTACCGTTTACTCTCTACTCTCTACCCGACTGAAGCGAGTCCCATGAACGAATTGCCGGAGATGACCGATCAGGAGGTGGTCGACCTTGTCTGCCATCTCCGTCCCTCGTCTCCGCCCGAATCAATGGGTGCCAATCTGGACATGACACCGGCTCAGTACAGCCGACTAACGACGGCGGAACAGGAACTGAAGGACAGGGGCTACACGGAGTCCAACCCCGGCTGCTGGGAGTATGAGGGTGATCCTCAGAGGCAACTGACCTGTAACACCTGAGACCATCGGTGGTCCTTCGCTCCGCTAGGAGGCTGTTGATTAATGCCGTTGGTCAGGTCGGCGATCAGGCGCGCCGGTCGCAAAGGGCGAGGTTTCGACACTCCTTGTGGCGGAATGGCGGAACATCGGCCACAGCGAGTGGCGATGCAAGGTCGTCGAGATGGCCGATATGCATTATTCAGCAGTCTCCTAGGCAGAAGACCAATCAGCGGGACGGCCGAGTCAGCAACGTCGGCGCAGAGTTCCTCGGAAATATCAGATCGGCAGAACAGTTCGTATCTATGCCCGTCCTCGGTCCAGCTGAGGCTGATGCCGTCAGGGACGATGATCGGGACAATGCCTGATCGTGTCGGAAGAAGATCTGCCGCTGCTCTTCCTACGCGCAGGACGCCCAAACGCGCGGCATCAGACTGATACGGATCCGAAACCCAGAGACCGAAGGCCGCGGTCGTATCGGCATCGAGCACACCGGTCGTCTCGTCAAACACGAGCTGGCTCGTGATCCATTCCACGTTCTCGGGAACCAGGTCAGGGAACATGATCGTGGGCAATGCGGCAACGATCTCGGTTCTCGATGACTGCACGAACCGACTCTTGAGCTCACGCTCCCATACACCACGCACAACCTGATCGGGCGTCCCTGTCATCTGGTTGGAAATGTCGTCGTTGAACCAGTGAGCGTCCGCTGCTCCGATCAAGCCTTCATCCCCCGTACCAGCGGCAACGGGGACGATGGTTGTGGTCGTGGTCTGGTCACCCTCAACATACCCACGCGTTGCATCGCCGACCCCGTCGAGGAGACCGGCTTCACCACACCCAACGAGCAACGTCGCGAGCGCTAGTCCAAGAATCGCCGACCATCTCATGACCTGTAGGATGGCACGGATCTCCAGTAAGTGACATCACCTCCAGCTCCGAGACTCATGACTGACACTCCTCTACAGCTCATCAACGGCCACCTGGTTGGTACGGCGCATCTCAACACGGCCGTCTCACGATCGATTCTCCAAAGGGTGTCGGCACGAGAGATACCTTCGACGCTCCAGATCGGGAGGCCACACAGAACTGTCGCCTTCGGCAAACACGATGCGTTGACCGATGGCTTCGACCAAGCCGTCACGATCGCCGTTGCACATGGCTTCGACCCGACTATTCGGATCGCTGGCGGTCGAGCCGTCGCGTTCCACCCTCAGACCATTCGTTTTGCCTGGACTGTTCCATCGAGCGACCCGGTTGCAGGGATGCATGAACGATTCAGCACTGTTGCCGATCGCGTTGTGGCAATGCTGGAATCATTCGGGGTTGATGCTGTCATTGGCGAAGTCGCTGGCGAATACTGTCCCGGCGAATACAGCGTGCATGTCGAAGGCACAGGGAAGGTGATGGGTGTAGGACAGCGTCTGGCTCGAAACGCCGCTCAGGTGGCAGGAGTGATCGTTGTACAGGGAGCGTCTCTGGTCAACGAAGTACTGGTTCCGATATATGCAGAGCTTGGTCTTGACATGGATCCATCCCTCACGGGTGCCATTCAAGACGTTGCCGAAGTCGACATCGAGGAGGTCGGAACGCGGTTCGCGGAGCAGTTCGCCAACGATGGGACGAGGCAATGCTCCGAGATCGACAGCGACACGATGGCTCTTGCCCGTAGCTTCCAGACTGATCACGATCCACGCATACTTGCGTGAGAGACACAATCCTTCAGGACTCACCGCATGCGCATCCTCGTCATCAACGGCCCGAATCTCAACCTCCTCGGAACGAGGGAGCCAGCCATCTACGGATCGGCCACTCTCGCTGACCTCGAAGGAGAGTGGCGTCGACGTGCCAACGCAAGCACCGCCAGCATCGAAGCCTTCCAATCGAACCACGAGGGAGCGATCATCGATGCCATCCAGGGCGCCGCGGGGCGCTACGACGGCATGATCATCAACGCCGGGGCGTTGACGCACTACTCCTACTCGTTGAGGGACGCCGTGGCTGCGAGCGATGTCGCAACCGTCGAGGTGCACATCTCGAATATCTACGAACGCGAGGAGTGGCGGCACTTCTCTGTGTTGTCTGACGTCTGTCAACTCTCGATCGTCGGGAGAGGGACCGACGGATACCTCAACGCAATCGATCACCTCATTGCGATCGCGACCTCGCCACCACTGACGACAGCCTACGCTGATCACCCTGATGCATCGCTCGATCTGCGAGTCCCCTCGGGAACCGGCCCGCACCCAGTCGCTCTCCTGATCCACGGTGGGTTCTGGGGCGACATCTGGAAGCGGGATCTCATGGACCCAATGGCGGTTGCGCTGACCCCACTTGGATGGGCGACCGTCAACATCGAGTACACGCGCGGCCACGGTTCCCACGGATCCGCTGCGGCTGATGTCGAGGCCGCAGCGCAATGGATCAACGACAACGCTGCCACGTATCAACTAGACGCTGAACGCATCGTGGCCATCGGGCATTCCGCAGGTGGATATCTTGCATTGTTGCTCGCTGAGAGAGGCTCGACCATTTCTGCTGCCGTTCCACTCGCCGCTGTATCGAGCCTGACAGCGATTTCGGAGTCCCGTCCAGATGACGATCCGGTCGCACTCCTCCTCGGAGCAACCCGATCGGAGGCACCACGTCTGTGGGATCAGGCTGAACTCACAGGAGAGCCAGGTGTGCCGGTGCACATGTTGCACGGCGACAAGGACGACATCGTGCCGGCCGATCATTCCAACGCCTACGCGTCACTCGGCGGAGTGGACACGACTGCCACGATCGTTGAGGGCATCGGCCATATGGACCTCATCGACACTTGCGGCGATTCCTGGCAGGGACTCGTCGCCACTCTGGAACGCTTCAGGGCGTAGCCACCAGGTCTGCGATCCTGCCAAGCCCTTCAGCGAGATCTTCGTCCGAAAGCGCGAACGAGAATCGGGCATAACCAGGAGCGCCAAATGCCTCACCGGGGACGATCGCCACGTTGACCTCCTCAAGGAGCAACGCGGCAAGCTCCATCGTCGTCGTTGCAGTTCGACCGGCGAGAGGCCGGTTCAACAGGCCGGTCATGTTCGGAAAGGCGTAGAACGCTCCCTGCGGTTCGACGCACGTCACGCCTTCGATCCCGTTGAGCATCCCGTACATGGTTCGACGACGGCGGTCGAAAGCCTCGCGCATGGCATCCACGGCTTCAAGTGAGCCGGTCACCGCCTCGAGTGCTGCCGCCTGGGCCACGTTGTTGACATTCGAAGTGAGGTGGGATTGCATGCGCGCCGCTCCTGATGCGATCTCATCCGGTGCGATCATCCAACCAACACGCCAACCCGTCATCGCGTATGTCTTCGCGACTCCGTTGACAACAACACAGCGGTCCGCCATTTCGGGAACAAGCACAGGCATCGAATGGAATTCAGCATCGCCGTAGACGAGATGTTCATAGATTTCGTCGGTCATCACCCAGATGCCGCGCTCAGCGGCCCATCTACCCAGACGAGTGATCTCGTCTGGCGTATAAACGGCCCCTGTCGGATTCGATGGACTTACGAAGATCAGCATCTTGGTTCGCTCTGTGACCGCCGCCTCGAGCTGGTCGATATCCACCGTGAAGCGGGTCGTCTCGTCGGTGTGGACCACCACGGGTACGCCCCCAGCGAGTGAGATGGCCTCGGGATACGTCACCCAGTAGGGAGAGGGAAGCAGCACCTCGTCACCGGGGTCGAGAAGAACCTGGCATGTGAGATAGACAGCCTGTTTGCCACCGTTGGTGACGACGACCTGAGATGCGTCGACGGCGTACGATGAATCTCTCATCGACTTGGACGCGATGGCGTCGCGCAAGGCCGGTTGGCCCGCTGCAGGAGAATACCGATGGGATTTCGGGTCCCTTGCGGCTTGGACCGCTGCGTCCACGATCGGCGAGGGAGTTGGAAAGTCCGGCTCCCCTGCCCCGAAGCCGATCACAGGCTTTCCTTCAGCCCGCAGCTGGTTCGCTTTCGCAGTGATCGCCAAGGTCGCCGAAGGTTGTACATCGCGCGCTCGTCTGGACATCGATTCACGGTTCGTCATCAGGTCTACCCTCAAACTGTCGAGTGGATAGGTGCACGATAGACATGACCGAGACGCCCACGATCACGATTCCGGCGGAACTGCTGCCTCAGGACGGACGCTTCGGGTCCGGTCCCAGCCGTATCAACCCCTCATTCGTCCGCGACCTCTCAGATACCGGTACAGCATTCCTTGGAACGAGCCACCGCCAAGCGAGCGTGAAAGACATCGTTGCCTCGATCCAATCAGGGTTGATGCAGATGTACGGATTGCCCGACGGGTATGAAGTAGTGCTCGGACTTGGGGGCGCAACAGCCTTCTGGGACGCCGCCGTCCTCGGGCTGATCGAGAGCCGTTCCGCCCATTTTGTCTGCGGCGAATTCTCCCGCAAGTTCGCCGATGCCGTTGTCGCCGCCCCTCATCTCGACGAACCACTGGTTGTCGGGGCAGACCCGGGTGATGCCCCAATACCCGTGGCCGTCGACGGAGTGGACCTCGCCGCGTTCATTCACAACGAAACATCGACAGGAGTGCGTGCTCCCTTTGCGCGACTCGGGGATGCACTGGTCGCAGTGGATGGGACCTCGGCGGCGGGTGCGATCGCTTTCGACGTCGAGGAGGTGGACGCATACTACTTCTCCCCGCAGAAGGCCCTCGGATCGGACGGAGGGCTATGGATAACGCTCCTGTCCCCAGCCGCAATCGAACGAATCGAGCTGATCAGCAGGACATCACGGTGGATCCCTCAGTTCCTGTCTCTCAAGACCGCCTTGGACAACAGCCGGAGCGCGCAGACATACAACACCCCTGCCCTCGCAACGCTCTATCTCCTTGATCGCCAGATCGAGTTCGTGAACCACAGTGGAGGGATCGAGTGGGCGGACACTGCCGTCCGAGCGACGTCGGACCATCTCTACGCATGGGCGAACAGGACATCTTTCGCCGAGCCCTTCGTCACAAACGAGGCACTGCGTTCTCCGACTGTGGTAACCATCGACTTGGACGAATCTGTGTCGGCTCACAGTGTCTCGGCGGCGCTGCGGGCGAATGGCATCGTGGACACCGAGTCATACCGCAAGCTCGGGAGAAACCAGTTGCGGATCGCGACCTTCCCGAACGTCGTGATCTCGGACGTCCAAGCGCTCACGGCGTCGATCGATTTCGTCGTCGAAGCGCTGTGATGGGACTCCTCGCTGCCATCGCGATCGGCGCTGGGCTTGCGTCGGCACTTCTCACGCAGCGATCTGCGCTCGGAAGCAGGGTGTTGAAGGTGCTCGCGTCGACGGCAATGGTTGCCATTGTGGCCACCGGCGGCCCGGTGCTCGACGGATACACCATCTTCATCACGGCGGGTCTTGTCACCTCATGGTTCGGGGACCTTGCCCTCTCCTTCAAGAGCCAGCGGGCCTTCCTCGGCGGACTGATCTCATTTGCCCTGGCCCATGCCTTCTACACAGCCGGGTTCTTCGCTAGATCGCAGATGGATCTTGTGTCGATCGCCGTTTCCGGCGTAGTCATGGCGATAACTGCAGCAGCGATTCTGCGCTGGCTCTCACCCCATGTTCCACACCGCCTACAGACCCCAGTCGCTCTGTATGTGGGCATCATCTCTGTGATGGTCGTCGCATCATTCGGTACGAGTGGAACTCTGGTCGATCCTCGTATCCCCACCGCGGCAGTGCTTTTCGCGATCTCGGACGTTCTCGTCGCCCGGCAGCAGTTCGTGACGCCTGACATCGCAAATCGCCTCTTCGGTCTGCCCATCTATTACGGCGCCCAAGTGCTCTTCGCACTCACAGTCGTGTGGCCGTAGGGACAACGCACGAGAAGCGACATACGACACACGACACACGACAAGAGGTCGGAGAGTGAAGTGGTCGGCGGCCGGGAGGCCGCTCTGCGGTTGCTTGGCGAGCTACGCTTGATCCATGCGAACGCTGATGCTCATGCGCCACGGAAAGTCTGACTGGGATGCCGGTGTGCCAAACGATCATGCACGACCGCTCGCGCCACGCGGAGTACTCTCGGCCGAACGCATGGGTGAGGTTCTGCGCCAGATGGACCTGATCCCTGACCTCGTGATCTCATCAACAGCCACCAGAGCACGGTCGACGGCCGAACTCGCTCGCATCACGGGTGGTTGGGATACCAGGCTGGTCCTCGAGGACTCGCTCTACGGTGCCTCTGTGTCCGAGACTCTCTCCGTTGCGGCCCGTCTCGGTACAGGCCACGAGCGTGTCATGCTTGTGGGCCACCAGCCGACCTGGTCCATGACCGTCCACCACCTGACAGGTGCCCGTGTCGCCATGCGAACCGCAACAGTTGCCGATATCGAGCTCTCCATATCCGAGTGGATCCAGATCCCCAACGCTCATGGCACGCTTGTAACGCTTCTCCAGCCACGGCACTTCGTCACCTGAACCGACATTCCCTGGATTGAAAGGCAACCATGATCGACCTACGAAGTGACACCGTGACCAAACCTTCTCGCGCCATGCGTCGAGCGATAGCCGATGCAGTCGTCGGTGACGACGTGTACGGCGATGATCCAACAGTCAACGAGCTCGAACGCACAGTCGCTGCCCTCCTGGGTAAAGAAGACGCGGTGTTCGTCCCGACAGGCACCATGTCGAACCAGATCGCTCTTCGGACGCACACGGAGCCGGGCGACACGGTTGTGGTCCACGAGGAGGCCCACATCGTTCGGCACGAGCTCGGAGGAGCTGCACACAACTCGGGAGTTACGCTCGCGCAGCTCGCCGGTCCCTACGGCTCATTTACCGCAGACCAGTTGAGGGCGACGATTCCCAAGCCACAGACCGCCCTTCCAAGCCACATGTTCGACCCTGTCACGCTTGTGTGTCTTGAGAACACCCACAACGATTCAGGTGGAACTGTCTGGGATCTGGACGAGATGCGTAGTGTCCTCGATGCAGCCGCAGAACTCGGCCTGCGGACACATCTCGACGGTGCCCGACTCTGGAACGCGGCAGCTTCCTCTGGATTCGATCTTTCAGATCTGACCGCTGGCTTCGATACGGTGAATGTGTGTTTCTCCAAGGGCCTGGGTGCGCCCGTTGGTTCGGCACTTGCTGGAAGTTCCGCGACCATTTCGCGGGCAAGACGTTTCAAACAGATCTTCGGCGGAGGTTTCCGTCAAGCCGGCATCCTTGCGGCTGGCGCTCTCTTCGCCTTGGAGCACAACCGCGAGCGCCTTGCCGAGGATCACCTCAACGCAAGAGCCTTTGCAGAGTCGATCAACGAATCGGAGCTGATCACGGTCGACCTGGATTCCGTGCAAACGAACGTCGTCTATTTCGAAACTGAACACGCAGACGACTTGGCGCAGGAGTGTCTCGCGAGGGGTGTGTCGATGCTCGCCGTGGGCCCGACGACGATCAGAGCCGTATTTCACATGGATGTGACAGCCGACGACGCCAGAGTGGCAGCCGAAACTGTGAAATCAGTGGCTGACGCGCAACGCCTGGCGACTGATAGCTGATGGCTCCCTATAGCGCCATCGAGATGGTGACAAGGCCAGCCATCACAGCTGTGGACACTCCCACGATGCCAACGAGCATCGGCTTCGAGAGGATCTCGTCGTCATCGTTCGGGTCCCGAAGCGGCGTGACATTCGCAATGACTTCGTCGATGGCTGCGTCGTAGTCGAATCGCGGCCTCTCGGAATTCTCATCGCTCTGAGGTTCGGGAGCGAGGGGAACTGTCATCGTCTCGGCGAAGGCCGATGGTGATGAAGGTGTGAACTCGAGATTGTCGCCCGCGAGATCCAACTGGAACGATCCCTTGCCCGATGGTGAGACGTCGCAATCGTCGCGACTCCAGGATCCAAGCTCGTCATCGCCAGCAGTCAACCGAATCAACTCTTCATCGATCTCAAGTGTCGCGTGCAGCCCGTCCCCGTCCTCGCCGGGGAGCAACACCGATCCGCTGAATACCTGACTCATTCCCGCCTCCACTCGTGTGTACCACAGTGTCTATCGGCACCGATATTACAGGAATGAAGCAGGGAGGTAGAAATGGGTCGCTCGGCCCGTGACTAGTCCCTCGTCGTCGGAAGTCCCTGGACGGGGAGCTCAGGTGCCGGCCACTCCTCGAGCCTGCGCGCGACAAGGTTCGTAACACCGTCGCGGTACTCGAGGACACCTTCAACAACGATCCCCACAGACTTGCGGGCGATCTCGTAGTTCGCCTCCCAGACATAGGGCATCACAACGATATTCATGATCCCTGTCTCGTCTTCCAGGTTGATGAATCGAACACCATTGGCTGTTTCGGGGCGTTGCCTATGGGTGACAACCCCTCCAACTCTGATCTCGGACATGTGCTGCCGTAGACGCAGAGCATCTGCAACAGAAACAACGCCGTCGGCTTCGAGACGTGTCCTGATGAAAGAAACGGGGTGAACCACCGAAATGCCTGTGGACCACAGGTCAGCTTGCATGCTGTCATCCCCAGCCATCTCAGGAAGCTGAGGAGAGGAGGAGCGGTTCTCCAATGCCAGTCTCCCTGGTCCGAGATCACCAAGGGTCCCAGCGGCCCACATGCCATCTCTCTTTCCGAGTCCAAGGCAACTCAGAGCGCCAGCAGCTGCGAGCATCTCATGCGCGTCGACAGACAACCCGGTCCGCTGGGCAAAATCCTCAGGTGTTGTGAACGGCCCAGCCACCAAACGGGCCGCTTCGATTCGGGTCACATCCCTATCGCCAAGATTCCGGACGTATCTCAGGCCAAGCCGTAGAGCAACAGATTGACGTACAGGATCGTCCGCCGCTCCCATGCCGCGTCTCCACGCCATACCCAGGTATTCAGCAAGGTCGTTCACATCAGTTTCGCGCGGCTCCACTGTGCAATCATGGATCGAGCGATTCACATCCGGTGGCAGCACAACGACCCCGTGATGAAGTGCATCGGCAACGAGGGAGTTCGGGGAGTAGAACCCCATCGGCTGCGCGTTGAGAAGCCCTACGAAGAACTCAGTGGGCCAGTGGTACTTCAACCATGACGCCGCGTACACGATGTAGGCAAACGAGACCGAGTGGGACTCGGGAAAACCGAATGATGCAAACCCCTGTAGCTTCTCCCACAGTTCGTCTGCTGGTGGACCGGTTATTCCCTTGGACGCCATCCCCACGAATACTTCCTCTTTGAGCTTGGCCATCTCCTCAGCTGACCGCTTATGCGTCATTGCCTGTCTCAGCCTGTCTGACTGACCGGGCGTGAATCCCGCGCACACACGTGCGATCTCCATCAGCTGTTCCTGGAAGATCGGAACGCCAAGGGTCTTGGCAAGAATCGGCTCCGCCGCAGGATGGATGTAATGCACCGGCTCCTCACCGTTGCGCCTCCGAAGATACGGATGTACGGACTGGCCCTGGATCGGACCGGGGCGAATGAGGGCCACCTCGACGGCCAGGTCATAGAACGTACGTGGCTTCATCCTTGGCAACGTCGCCATCTGTGCTCGTGACTCGACCTGAAACACCCCAACCGTGTCCGCCCGCGTAAGCATCTCGTACACGATGGGTTCCTGGGGAATCGTTGCCAGGTCGATGTCGATGCCGTGGGTATCGGCGATCGTGTCAACTGAGAGATGGAGAGCGTTCAGTGCACCCAGGGCGAGAAGATCGAACTTGACGATCCCCATCGCAGCGGCATCTGTCTTGTCCCACTGTATGACCGATCGATCCTGCATCCTCCCCCACTCCATCGGGACGGTCTCCCACAGAGGTCGCTTGGCGACAACCATGCCTCCGGAGTGGATTCCCAGATGCCTGGGAAAGCCATCGAGACGATGACACACGTCATAGATGTGCTCGGAGGTGAGGCCTCCCGGTAGATCAACGACGTCCCTGAGAGTCTTTGGATCTCGAGTGTCGACGTACCTTGTCAATCCGTTCACCTGGGCCTGGGTGAGACCGAACACCTTCCCCACATCCTGGAGGACCGACCGTGCTCGATATGTGATCACATTTGCAACCATTGCTGCCCGTTCACGGCCATACCTGCGATAGCAGTACTGAATAACCTCCTCACGCCGTTCCGCTTCGAAGTCGATATCGATGTCAGGGGGTCTCCCCCGTTCGTGTGAGAGGAACCGCTCGAAGGGAAGGCCGAGACGAATCGGGTCAACACGTGTGAGGTTGATGCATCGGCACACCGCTGAGTCCGCACCTGAACCTCTTATCTGGCAGTAGATGCCACGCGACCTCGCGAACTGAACGATGTCCCAGGCAACAAGGAAGTAGCCGGCAAAGCCAAGATCCCTTATGACGCCGAGCTCATGTTCGAGACGTCTCCGTGCGCGGGGATCTATCCCTTCCTCACTTCCCGGGTACACATCGGCTGCCCCGCCATATACGAGGTCAGAGAGGTATTCGTCCTCTGTGGTGAAGGAACCTGGCATGGGAAAGTCCGGAAGTTCAGGAGCAAGCAGGTCGAGATCGAACGCAAGACTGGTACCGAGATCCGCTGCTCGTTCCACTGCTCCCGCGTACCTTGCGAATTGCCTCTCCATCTCGTCAGGTGTCCTGAGGTGCCTCAGATCCGTTGCGGGGCGGAATCCGTCCGCATCCGTGAGGTTGCGTCTGCCTGCAATAGCGGAGAGCACCTCAGAGAGGTCGGCATCATGGCGATGCGCGTAGTGCACGTTGTTGGTGGCTACAGATTCGATACCCAACCGCATCCCGATCTCGGCGAGCATGTCGTTGCGCTTGTCGTCACCGGGCATATCGTGATTCGTCAGTTCGAGATAGAAACGATCACCGAAGATACCCTTGAGCTGTGCTGCCTTCTCAAGAGCTTGTGCCATATCGCCATCGGTGCACGAGCGAGGCACTGCACCCTGCCAGCATCCGGACAGAGCAACGAGGTTGCCATCATTGGCCGCCTCTTCAAGGTCGGAGTAGGAGTACCTGGGTGCGTCCTTTGCTCCCCTGAATTGACCACGTGTGACGAAACGACCGATCGCTGCATATCCGACAGGATCCGGGGCGAGGAGGACGAGATGATCGGTGTCAGGTCGCTCAGTCGGCTTCGTCCCGTGCATACGACGTATCCGTCCCCTACGTGTGAGATCGTCCGACCCCGTCTCGGGTATCTCAAGGTCTCCGGGGGCCATCACAACGCCCACAGACTCCTCCGTGGAGGTTGATGCGTCCTGTGGCATACCGACCTCGGTTCCGTAGACGATCGGTAGACCGATCTGGGATGCATGTGCGTGCACCTGGACCGCGCCCCGAAACCCATCGTGGTCTGTCACGCCAAGTGCCTCGTATCCCAGATCAGCGGCTCTCCTGACCAGATCGCCCGCCCACGATGCTCCGTCGAGGAACGAGTAATTGGTATGACAATGCAGCTCGGCATAGCGACTCATGGGTCAAGCCTAGTCGAACACATGTTCGACTGAACTGACATGCAACTCACATCCAACAGCTGTCAGGGAGACACTGTCATGCAAGAGCTAGAGTTGTACCCACGCAACAGGGATCGTGCATGGCTTCTGACGTACACTCCGACGATGGTCCACCGACCGAGGAGATCTACCTGGAACTCCGCGAACTTGAGGCTGCCGTGCCGGATACCCCGAAGGCCTCTCCCAACGCCGAACCGATCCCTGCAATCGCAGACGACGATCCAACGGGAATCAAAGCACGAATTGCGCGGCTGCGGGCTGTCCTCTCCGACAGAGGCGTTGAACCCCCCTCCTGACCCCTACCGGCACATGGACCCGGAAGGTGGCGTAGAGTGGAGTCATGACCGAGTTCTCAGTGAGGCTTGCCAACAGACCAGGTCAGCTCGCCGCCCTGGCACGGCTATTCACTGATGCGGGTATCGACATCGAAGCACTAGCAGCCATCTCGGACGACGGTCAATTCCATATTCGCATCGTCGTTGAGAACACGGCGCTAGCCCGCAGACTTCTCATGAACGCCGACATTGCATTCGATGAGCGGCCCGTGCTCGATACGTTCATACCGAGAGGAGACGGAGGACTCGCTGCCATCTCGGAGAGCCTTGCCCATGCTGGTGTCAACATCGAATCCATGTACCTGCTCCACACGAATGCAGAGGGCTTTCACATTGCAATGACCGTGTCAGACGCGGACCTGGCATCCCAGGCACTCGCTGGCTAGAAGGCTGCTAGATCTTCGCCATTGCTTGTCTGGCTGATTCAGCGATACCGTCTGCATCGAGTCCGAGCCGCTCGAGGATCACACCTGGCTTTGCGTGCGGGAAGTACTCGATCGGAACACCAAGGATCTTGACGTGTGCCTCTGAGTCCATCTCGTCGAGCGATAACTGAATCGCGGTGCCGACGCCACCCTCTCTGAAACCGTCCTCCACACTTACAACGACCTCGTGTTGTGCAGCGTCGGAGAGCATCACCGGATCAAGCGGCTTCACGATCCGGGGATCCCAGACTGTTGCGTCAATGTCGTGCTCCGAGAGCATCTCTGCAGCATCGAGGCACGCTTCAAGCATCTTGCCTGTACCGATGAGACACAGACGTCCGTCTCCAGTCCTTGCCTTTCGGGCGTCGAACCCAGAACCAACCTGATCCTCTGGCACCATCACCGCTGCTGTCTTGGGCCACCGGATCGAGACGGGACCGTCACACAGCTCGACCGCGTCCCCGAGCATCACTTCGAGCTCCTGATAGGACGACGGAGCCATGACGGTCATTCCCGGAACCTTCATGCAGAGCACCATGTCCAGAACCCCGTGATGAGACGGTCCATCGTCTCCGGTGATACCTGCTCGGTCGAGACAGAACACGACGTGTTCGCCGTGAAGCCCGACATCGAGATTGACCTGGTCTATCGCCCTGGTGAGAAATGTCGAATACACAGCAACAACGGGAGTGAGACCCTCCATGGCCATGGCACCAGCTGAGGCAACTGCGTGTTGTTCAGCGATCCCCACGTCGAAGCATCGGTCGGGAAAGCGATCGGCGAACCCAAGGACGCCCGTTGAGTCCGGCATTGCCGCAGTGATGGCAACCATGTTCGGGTGGAGTTCACCAAGCTTGACGAGCGTCTCGGCAAATGCTGCCGTGTAGCTACCGGGTTCTATCGATCCGGTGTCGTGCATCAGCTTTATTGCGTCGTTCTCCGCTGGCGCGTGACCCCTCCCCTTCTGGGTGAGCACGTGCACAACGACGGGACCTTTGAATTCCTTTGCATTGAGAAGCGCACCTTCGATGGTTTCGATGTCATGTCCGTCGTAGGGGCCGAGGTAGCGAAGACCGAGGTCCTCGAAGAATGCCGGAGGTTCCCACATGTCGCGAATCGCTGCCTTGGTTGCACTTATGCCGCGCTCGAGCACATCGCCCACGAGAGGCGTATTGCCAGCGATCTCCTCCAACTTGCGCTGGCGGCGCATGTAGATCGGGTTGGCTCGGATACTCATGAGGCTCTCGGACAGCTTTGACACCGTTGGCGCATAGCTGCGTCCGTTGTCGTTGAGGACCACGGTGACATCCCTGCCGCTGTGACCGAGATTGTTCAGTCCTTCGAACGCCATTCCGCCTGTCATCGCGCCGTCACCGATTACGGCAACAACGTGTCCATGTCCGTTGCCGTGATCCTGAAGTTCGCGCGCCGTGGCAATGCCGTAGGCATAACTGAGGACCGTGCTCGCGTGACTGTTCTCGATCACGTCATGATCTGATTCGGAGCGACTGGGATAGCCGCTCAGGCCCCCCTCGGTTCGTAGTTCTGAGAACCCTTCTCTTCGTCCCGTAACGATCTTGTGGATGTAGGCCTGATGGCCCGTGTCCCAGAGGATGGTGTCGCTGGGCGAGTCGAACACGCGGTGAAGGGCGAGAGTCAGTTCAACTGCTCCGAGGTTCGAGCCGAGGTGGCCACCGTGTTGATCCACGGCGTCAACAACGAACTCTCTGATCTCAACCGCCAGCTCATCGAGTTGGCCGTAGTCGAGATCACGGATGTCCGCTGGTCCATCAACGTTTTCCAGATACATGCTTGCTGAGTCTCCCGGGGTCAACGCTACCCGAATGCGCTGTGGTGTGCCCTGTTCGGCAATACGCGCCGCTTCCAGTCGGCACTGAGAAGGTAGCCTACCTGAAACACATCCAGCAGACGAAGGTGCGTATGACCCTTGGATTCGGACTTCTTTCAGCTCAACGCGTCGCGAACGACGATCGATCCTGGGAGGATGTCTACGCGGAGACGATCAACCTCGCGGTCGAACTGGAGCGCATGGGATACGCATCCGTGTGGACCACGGAACACCACTTCGTGGACGACGGATACATGCCGTCCCTACTGGTCACCTCAGCCGCGATCGCGGCGAGGACCACGACGATTGCCATTGGCACAGGGGTAATACTTGCACCGTTGCACCGTCCCGTCCGTCTGGCGGAGGACGCTGCAACCGTGCAAGTGATTTCAAACGGACGCCTGATCCTTGGCCTCGGACTCGGCTGGTCCCAGATCGAGTACGACGTACTCGGTGTGGACATGGCGGTCCGCGGTCGGGCTCTGAGCGAGATGCTTCAGTTTCTTCCGAAGGCATGGACCGGCGAACCGTTCACGTGGGATGGCGAGATCTACACGTACCCAGAGATTGCGATCCGCCCTGCTCCTGCCAATCCCATACCAATCATCGTCGGCGGCGGTGTTGACGCCGCTGTGAGGAGAGCAGCCCGATTCGCTGACGGGTTCTTTTCGAATGCTTCCCCACAACGATTCAATCACCAGATACGGGTCGGTATCGACGAGATGGAGAGAGTCGGCCGAGATCCCTCATCCTTCCGGTGGATCTACTACGCATCCATGTATCCGGGGCCGCGTTCCGAGATAGTCTCGAGTGTGTTAGATCAAACGTGGAAGTACTCAGACATGGTGGCTTCGGCAACACGCGCCGGCATCTCCGCTCCCCCGGCTCCGACTGAAGAGGACATGGAAGAAACCAATCGGAGGATCCTCGGCGGATCTGCAGGCGAGATTGTCGATGCCGTTGCATCGATACGGGAAGAAGCAGGAGTACCCGTCGAGTGGATCGCACGCAGCTACTTCCCCGACCTGACCTACGAGCAGCAGCTTGACGTGGCAGGAAGGCTCGCAACCGAGGTGATGCCCTTCCTCCCCGCCGGTTAATCGACGCAGAACTCGTTTCCTTCGGGGTCATGCATTACGGTCCAGATGCCGAGACCGGGCTCGTCGAAATTCTCTATCTTGGTTGCTCCGATCCCGACGAGTCGGTCTACTTCAGCATTGATGTCGTGTCGTTGGGTCTCGACATCCGATTCGCGGTCGGCCACTCTGAGGTCGAGATGCACACGGTTCTTTGCTGTCTTCCCCTCAGGGACCTTCTGGAAGAACAGCCGCGGGCCATCTCCGTCGGGATCCTCCAGGCCATCGAAGTTCTCCCAGCTGTCTTCGGGAATTCCCTTGTCGAGAGCGAACGCCGCCCATGTGTCAAAGGGCGCGGGAGGGGACGGCCGCTCGTAGCCAAGGGCGTCCAACCAGAAGCCAGCGAGAGTCTTCGGGTCGTTTGCATCGAATGTGATCTGGAACGAACGCGACATCCAGAAATCCTAGACCGCATCGACGGCGGAGAGAACCCAGGCAACGCCATCGTCGGGATCCTCGACACCGATATGGAGGTTCCACCCACCGACTCGGTCTCCCGGATCCCACAGCGCCCACCGCAGTCCCTTCGCCTCCTCGCCGAGACCCGATGAATCCTCGGGAACATCGTCGTAGCCAAGGAGTTCGAGTAGCACCCACCAGGCACCTGCACGACCTACGGGAGTTCCACGACGCCGACCGTGCCCTCCGCCACTTGCACCGGCCCATGTCATGGCTTCGAGCGCGGTCTGCAGCGACACATCAGCGATTCGAACCCTGTGGGGACCAAGGGCCCGGATCGCATCTTCGATCGTGCCGTCAACGGTTACAACCTCTGCCTTGCCCTGGGAGTCCTCCCACCACGGCTGGACCAGTGCCAGCAGCACATCCGATACCTCGTCGTCAGGTTGAGTCTCGATCGGTTCCTCGAGGTCCTTCCAGGTCATCTCGATATCGAAGATGTCGTCGGGGAACGTTGCTCGGTCCGATGCGTACTTCGCCGTCGGATAGGTTGGCTCCCAACGCTGCATCCCGACGGGAATCTCAAGGATTGATCCATCTATGTCATCCTCGTCGACCCGATCTCCCTGGATGGAGCGTTCGTGCCCTGTGAGGGCCCTGATCGTTGAAATGCCCAGATAGGGTTCGAGGTCTGCCCACGTGTGTGCCGACGCCGCAACTTCCCAGAGTGGGCCGAGTGAGAACCTACCGCGGCCATCAGTCATCACGGAAGCTGCCAGTTCCGCTGGTGCCTCGAGTGCGAGCCTGTATTCAGCGAACTGGGACACAGCCCATAGCTGCTTTCCACGTTTGACGGCCTCATCACAGCGATCGCGCAGCGTGATCAACTCTGTCCACTCCCGACGAGCACAGATTCCATCGATCGCTCGAATCAGACCGGCAAGGTCGCTTCCTTCGATGAGTAGCGTGAGAGGGTCTTCTGGCACAGCGGGGAGACTAACGACACGGGTTGTCGTTAACCCGCTCTGGGTTCGGCACAGCCGGTCGCTCGAACGGTCATCTCCGTCACACCGATGAACACGAGAGTTTGGGGCCTGTACGTGTCGGTTACCGTCACGCAGATACGATCTGTGTCGACTTCGATAGTCACCGTCTCATCTCCACTTCCCCACAAGGTGCCAACTCGCTCCGCCTCGATCTGGGCCTCAACAACATCAAGTGTCACTTCGTCTCCATACGCCATTGAGGGCATCAGAGAACCTGCACCGGCCTCGGCGGCAAGATCGGCAACAGTCGCCACATCCCTGTAGGAGGCACCGAGCAGAGAAAGTTCGAGAACGAGAGCGACGATCGCAAACGCCACAAAGATCAACCCCGCCGTCATCGGTAGCATCGAGCCGTGCTCGCCTGACCAAAGCTCACTCGGCCAAGGCTGATCGGTCATGGCGCGCTCCGGAAGACGCCGACAGGCACGGTGACTCTGCTGCGAACGGTTCTGGCAATCGTGGTCCCACCGACTCCGATGAGATTCACCTCCTGGGTGGCCACGACCTCAACCGTGTCGCTGGTCTCGACGATCGAGAGCATCACGCCATCGACTTGAGGCGGCTCACCACCGTGCCGGGCGACCCACACGGCTCCGTCTCTCGCAGCGGCGTTCACCGTTGCATTCGCCTCTGTGAGCCGCGCCACAGTCGTGATCACCGGAAGAACGAGCAGCAGCACTGTAAACCCCACAACGATGATCTCAAGGAGTGCAGTTCCCTTCTCCTTGGTCACGGCGGAACGACTCGGACAATGCTGCGTTCGATGGACATCGTCATTGGTACAAGGTCGGGTCCAGGAGGAATCCAGCGAAATCGGACCAGTGCAACGACCGCCGTCGAATCGATCGCAACATCCACGATCACATCGCTGGCTCCCGGGACGATCGCCCGCACATCGCGCACAAGTCCCTCTTCGACCATCCCTTCGCTCAGATCACCCAGATACGGCCTTGCGAAGCGCCGCATCGACGGAGGTTGCCGCGACGTTGCGAGCCAACACCAGAAAGCCGAGTTGGACGATGAGGGTTACAAGGAGGAAGAAGACACCAATGGCAACGATGCCCTCGATCGTGTACGAACCGCGCTCTATCCGAAGAAGCCTCCGAATTGTCCTGCGACGTTCTGCCAGACATCTCCGGCAGTGCCGCTCACCTGCGGCAGCAGCAGCGCAATCACGAGCACGGCGATCGTGGCCAGTCCGAGCCATTCCACCGTGGTAGCTCCGCGTTCGTTGTTGATCATATGTGATCCCTCCTTGGGATAGTTGATTCATGGCGTACCGGAAAGCGCACGCAAGCCCAGCAGCGTCGGATAGATGAGAAAGACAAGAGCGGTCGGCACCATCAACACCAATACCGGTCCGTAAGTTGCAATCGCTCGCTTACCACCCTCGGACATGAGATCCCGTTCAAGAGCTGCGCGATAGTCGATGGCCAAATCACCCAGAGCATCCGCGAGCCGACCTCCAGTCATGTGGGCATGACTCAACGTTTCGTAGAGCCTGGTTGCATCGTGATGGGCTGTGGCTCGCGAAGCCTCAGCGAACGCCTCCGGCAGTCCACCGCCGGACTCCACCACGTCCAGTACCTGTGCCAGCTCTTCGGAGGCAACTCCGGTCATCTCGTCCACAAGCGAGCCAACGGCACCGCTGATCGATTCTCCGGCAACGATGTGGAGAGCCAGTGCATCGGCGACCACAGGTAGTTCGTAGCGCAACCTTGTTGCCCTCCGCTGCCGCATGTTGGTCTGGTGCATGGACCACAACACCCAGCCGGCTGCGGCTCCCAGCAGTGCCAGTGCTGCGGTTGAGCGCGATCGTCCGGCGAGAAACAGGTCTCCCTGGGCAACAAGCAATCCGAGGAAGGCGCCACCGAAAGCCGCTGCCAGGCCTCCCGGTGGCACGGAGGTCAGCCACCGACTCGATTCCTCCTCGTCTGTGGTGGGAGACAAATACGGTTCCAGGTTGACGGCCATCGTTGCTCTGCCTGTCGGTGCGACGACCAGGAACACACCGACACCCGCCATTGCGGCAAGCAGCCACGTCATACGAAGAGCCTCGGTGCCGCGCTCAGCCGGCTTGCACGCCTCGCAAGAATCCAACCGAGCCCGGTCGCGACAAGCCCGCCAGCGACGACCACAGTTCCCTCCGCTGTGTTGAATGCTTTCGATGCCTGTGGATTCGTCGCTATCGACACGGCCAGGAGAGCCCACGGCGCGATGAGCGCCACCGTTGCCGTCCACCTCTGCTCTGTGAGGGCGGCGTCGTGTGCCTTTCTCAGTCGTATCTCATCGGCCACGGAGGTGCCAAGAGCGGCGAGCACATCGCCAACTCTGTGGCCGCCGGTCCTCTGTGCAATCGCGAACGTTGCAAGTACACGGTCAGCGATCGGATCCTCCAGTTCTGCCCGCAACTCACCAAGCATTGGTTCGAATCCGCTTCCGTAGACGATTTCGTGGCGCGCAGCATCGCCGTATCCGCCGAAGTCGCCCCCGATACGAGCACAGCCGTCGATGAACGAATCCGGCAGCGTTGCACCTGCCGCTATCGAGGATCGCATATGAGCGATAAGGTCTGGCCAGCGATCGGTCCGCTCTGCGAGTTCACGCTCGAACCTCGATTGTTCCATGCGGGCAGGTAGCGCCGAGCACAGGATCCCGATCGCAAGCGCCGGGATCGGGGTCCCAAGGACGCCGAACGCCACGGCGGTACCCACCATCCCGGTGACGGCCGCATACGCAACGACGCGAACGCGAATCCTTGGAAGCTTCAGCCTGGTAGGCGGCACCACGCCCACCACGAGGACCCACACAGCTCCAGCAGCAGCCAGAATCGTCAGCCCCCTCATCGAGAACTCCGCGTAGCCCTGAGCCCTGCACCCGACCACTCGAACACAGGGTCGACCGTGAATACATCGGGATCGAGCTGTTCGGGAACGCTGAGGATCTCGTGTACGTGTCGACCTTCACCGTCCCGCTTCAAGAACACGACGAGGTCCACGACCGCTGCGACCGTCCGACGTAGGAACGGAATCGAGATGTTGCCGCCAGCAAGCACACCGTACGAGACGAGTTTTTCGAGGGCGTCACGGCCCGAATTCGCATGAATCGTCGCGATACCGGAGCAACCGGCATTCAGTGCCATGAGCATGTCGAGCGCCTCTGGTCCACGAACCTCGCCGACGACGATCCTATCCGGCCGCTGCCGGAGCGCCTCGCGCACCAGGTCACGCAGTGCAATCGCTGCTCCGCCGTCGAGACCCTTCTCTCGGGTCTGCATCTGGGTCAAATCCGGTAGGTCGACGTCAATCTCGAAGACTTCCTCACAGGTGACGACTCTGCGATCCGGCGGCACTTCACGCAGGAGGCAGTTCACGAGCGTGGTCTTCCCTGCTCCAGGGGCACCAGCAACCAGGATCGTCGCATCGTCCTCGATGCTGCGCCGAAGGAAGGATGCAGCCTCAGGCGTCATGGCGCCGCGCTGAACGAGGTCACCAAGATCGGACGCCGTCACGACGAACTTGCGTATCTGAATGTTCATACGATTTGCGTGCGTTACCGGCGGGCCTGTGATGTGCACCCGACTTCCCGACGGAAGCTGTGCAGATACGATTGGATTGGCCTGGTCGATCCTCCGTCCGGTTCCTGCGAGCAATTGGTCTGCGATCCGGCGAACTGCGTTCTGGTCCACGACAATGTTGACCAGCTCCTTGACTCCGTTTCGTACGATGAATGTGCGTTCTCCGCCAATGACAATGATCTCCTCGATCATCGGGTCATCGAGCAGCTCGGCTATGAATCCGTACCGCGCAGTCGAGGTTGCAGCCGTCATGTCGTCGCACCAACCGCTGCGACGGCTCGCACGAATCGTCTATCGGGCATCTTCGCAGCCGCTGTGGTCCGTCGAACCTGTCTTCGCTCAAGCACAACGGCCGCGGGTTCCAGTCCAGTCCATCGCCTCGCGGCATCAACCACCTCTGCCCGGCTGCTCGGATCAACGCGGTTGAGGACCAACTGCGGCTGAGGGCCCATCCATTGCGAGGTGACCTGGGCAGCGCGTACGATCCCGACAGCAGAAGCGTCCACTACCAGCAACACCGTGTCCGCTCGTTCGATAATTGCATTCGCTCCAAAGTCGGCACCCACGTCGAGTACCACATGGTCGAATTGCGCAGCGGCCGCGTCGATCACCCCCGTTATCATCGAGTCGCGAAGAGTTCCCTCGCTTGGCCGATGCGAACCGGTGATCACAGACAACGATCTGACGCGATGCAGGCACTCAGATGCGATCGAACCATCTTCTCTGACTCCGTCTGCGGCATCGGTCACGTCTGGCCTGGCTGGAAGCCCGAGGCGCACCGCAAGCGCAGGCGCAGAGAGATCGGCATCGATCAGCACCGTCGAGCCGGTCCCGCTCATGATGGAGGCATACGCAAGCGCAACCTCTGTGCACCCCGGGGCGCCACGCGGTCCAACGACAGCGATTACGCTCCCGCGGCTCTCAGCGATCTCGTGGTCTGCTGATGGTGCGACGAAGCGGATGGCTTGTACTAGGGCGACAGCATCGATCGTGTCAGGGACAACCTCGTTCGCTCCTCCACGTTGGAGCAACTGTGCGGCGGGTTCGTCACCGGCAGGGTGTACGCCGATGACCCCGAAACCCAGGCGGCGCCATCCAGCGATCTGACTTGGGGTGACCCATGCAACCTCTCCGCCGGCGACAACAACATCGATTTCGTTCGATCGCGATTCGATGTCGGCGGGTTGGTACGCCCGCAGTACGACACGCAGGGATGCCGTATCTCTGGCATGTGCGACAAGACCAGGCTCCCACTCTCTGGCCGAAAGCACGGTCGCGACGCGGATAGTCATGGTGCCACCCTTACGAGATCGATGTCCCCTGAGTGAGACGCGGCGGCGAGTTGAGCTGCGAGGTCGTCGTCAACAGCGAGAAGCACGTTCACACGTCCCCTATCAGCTGAGGACTCTGACGTGACCGCTTCCACGATGTAGACACTCGACGCCAATAGCTCTGTCCCGGGTGGGGCACCGAGTCCATCAGCATTCGTCAGATATATGTCGACCTTGTCACCGGCTACAAGCTGGCCCAGAACTGCGTTCTGCGGCGCGAGGGAGAGAGCGATCACGTTCGGCGTGGCAACCAACTCCGGCGGCTGCATCAAGGAAGCGATCAGAGGCTCACCCTCCTCGAGGGGCACTCGGAGCGACCACTCCCCCAGTTCGCCAACGGAGTCGCCCACCACCAGTCCCGTTGACGACTCGACGTACCGGACCTCGATATCGAGTTCGTTGAGCGGTCGCCCGGCCGAGAGGTCTGAGCCGGCAGCGAGAACGGGTATGCGGTCAGGGGGTCTGGTGAGTACCAGCACGCCCAGGGCAGCTATGGCAGCGAGGATCGCGCCGAGGATCATGCGACGATCGACCGCTGGCAGAGCAATGTCGCGAACGCTCACGCCGAGCGCCATCAGCGTGCCTCCATCGACATGATGTGAGCCAATGCCACGAACCGGTCACGTCCGGACTCTGTTAGTACGACGTGATCGGTTCCGACGGCAAATACATTGCCGCGATAGACGTGACCGTCGATACCGTTCAGCACCACCTCCTCGGCGCGGTCCTCCGATTCGATCAGGCGATCCCTGAGTGTGCGCCTTCTCAGAGCTGCGGATCGCGCAGCGGACTGCTCAGCATCGAGGGTTTCATCGAGGCGACCGCGCATTGCACGGCCGAGGCGTTCCAGGTCGGGGTGGCTGAAGGGATCCATCTCACTCCCACGTAAGTATCTGTCGGTCCCCGATCCGTACCCTCAGAGAACTCGACCGGAAGCCTCAGTGCAAGGGGCCTCTTCGGATATGTTTCGCGACACAGCGATCGGATTCGCGCTTTGCGTGAGCTCATGATCGAAATCGCTTGCGCACGACCGGTCGTATCATCCGTTCTCGATTCGTTCCGGCCCCACACATCTGGTCGGTTTCACCTGCATCGGAGTTCGGGAAACATGGCAATCAAATGTGGCATCGTTGGGTTACCAAACGTCGGCAAGTCGACGTTGTTCAATGCGCTGACCGGTGGAGAGATCGCAGCGGAGAACTATCCGTTCACGACGATCGACCCGAACGGCGGAATGGCGCTCGTTCCAGATGGCCGACTCGGGGTCCTTACGCGGATCGTACACCCCGAGCAGACATTGGCCACCGTCGTTGAGTTCGTCGACATAGCTGGACTCGTTGCTGGCGCTTCCGAGGGCGAAGGTCTTGGCAACCAGTTTCTGAGCCATATCCGTGAAACTGATGCCATTGCACACGTCGTGAGGTGCTTCGAAGACGACAACGTGGTCCACGTCGATGGCAAGGTGGATCCGATTGGAGATATTGCAACCATCAACACGGAGCTGGCTCTCGCGGACCTCGAGACGGTTTCGAAGGCTTTGGACAAACAGACCCGAAAGGCGCGTTCAGGTGACAAGGACGCCAATGCTGCCGTCGACGTGCTCGAACGCCTCGACATGCAACTCTCCGACGGCCTGCCTGTCCGCGCACTCACCTTCACCGACGCCGAGCGCGAGGTCGTCCGCAACCTGTTCCTCCTGACGTCGAAGCCGATGATGTACGTTGCGAACGTTGCAGAAGATGGCCTCACCGACAATCCAATGGTCGATGCGGTCAGAGAGCTCGCCGCGTCCGAGGACGCCGAGGTTGTGGTGATCTCGGGAGTACTCGAAGCTGAACTCGCAGGTCTCGAGCCTGAGGACCGCGATGAACTACTTGCCGAGTACGGGCTCGACGAGCCAGGTTTGGACAAGGTCGTCCACGCCGCGTACAACCTTCTCGGTCTTCTCACCTATTTCACTGCCAGTGAGAAGGAAGTACGAGCATGGACAGTGACCAGGGGATCAACTGCTCCCCAATCGGCAGGCATTATCCACACCGACTTCGAGAAGGGCTTCATCAAGGCCGAGGTCATCTCCTATGACGACTACGTCGAAGCAGGGGGCGAAGCCGGAGCCAAAGATGCCGGCACCTGGCGGATCGAGGGCAAGGACTACATCACCGCAGAAGGCGACGTGATTCACTTCCGTTTCAACGTGTAAACAGTGATTCGAGGGATATCCGGCTATGACTGGGTTCTGAGCTCCTGAGAGCACCAACTTCGCCCGGTTGTTGACGAGCTTGTTGACATAACATCGGCTGGTTCCATCTGGGCTCTCTGGAGCGTCCTGAGCTCGTCATGGTCAGGAATGGGCGCCACTACATCCCAAAGGGCATCCTCTCGGTCGCGCAAGGGGCAGTTTTCGCCCTCTCGAACCCACCAATATTGCCAGCTATGCGCTAGCTAGAGCCGCTCCGTTTGGGTCCCCCAAAATCACACAACACCTCGCTGTTCAGTCGCGTATGGTTAGAGCATGAATCTGGACTCGAAAGAAGAGGCTTCTGTGGCACCCCACCCTTCCCGCAGATGGGGCGTTTCATTGCTGTTCATTCTGTTGGTCGCGCTGTTGCTGATTCCCGGCGTTGCGAGCGGCGGCGTGGACGAGGACAGCAATCTCGATGCGGTTTTCGCATATATCAATCAAGAGAATCAGTTCTGCGTGGGTGATGGTTTGGGGGGCTTTGCCTGCGGCGATGTCAGTGCTGACGCGAACAACACCAGAGGTGTCGCGCTGGGTGACGTGGACCGAGACGGCCACCTCGACGTGGTTTTCGGCAACGATAACGGCGGCCCGCGGAACCGGGTGTGTTTAGGCGACGGTTCGGGAGGGTTCGCGTGCAGCGACGTGAGCAGCGACTCTGACGCCACTTGGAACGTGGCGTTGGGTGACGTCGATCGTGACCGCGATCTCGATGCGGTGTTCGCCAATCGCGACCAGCAAAACCGAGTGTGTCTTGGCAACGGGTCTGGGGGGTTCGTCTGCAGCGATGTCAGTACTGACGCCAACGCTACAGAAGGGCTGGCGCTGGGTGACGTGGACGGCGACGGTCACCTTGACGTGGTGTTCGCCAATATCGGACAACGGAGCAGGGTATGCATCGGCAGCGCATCGGGGAAGTTCACGTGCAGTGACTTGGGCACCGACTTCTTCAACCACACCGGCGTTGCGTTGGGTCATATTGATGGAGACAACAACCTCGACGCGGTGTTCGCCAATGTGGGTCAGCAGAACACGGTGTGCCTTGGGAATGGATCGGGTGGTTTCGTCTGCAGCGATGTGAGTGCCGATACGAACAACAGCGATACCGTTTCCCTAGGTGATGTCGATCTCGACGGCAACTTGGACGCGATGTTCGCCAATCGCGACCAGCGGAACCGGGTGTGTTTGGGGAACGGCTCAGGTGATTTCGTTTGCAGCGACGTCAGCAGCAACACCGACAACAGCGATGGCGTGGCGGTCGGGGACGTAGACGGCGACGGCGACCCCGACGCGGTGTTTGCCAACGTTGATGACCGACCCAGAGTCTGTCTGGGGAACGGGTCGGGTGGTTTCAGCTGCAGTGACGTCAGTACCGACTTGAACAAGGCCCAGGATGTTGCCCTTGCGCCGGCGAGGACGCCACAAGTAGGTCTTGTCGACCCGGCGCAGGGGATCTGGTATCTGCGTAACTCCGTTGGGGTAGTGACCTCGTTCTTCTACGGCAACCCGGGTGACCTGCCCATTGCGGGTGACTGGGATGGCGACGGGATCGCCACTCCCGGGCTATTTCGCCAATCCGATGGCTTCTTCTACGCCCGCAATTCCAACACCCAAGGACCCGCAGACGCCGAGTGTTTCGCCGGTAACCCCGCCGACATCCCAATAGTCGGGGATTGGGACGGTGACGGGGACGACAACCTGGGCATCTACCGTCCTTCGGAGCAGGTGTTCTACCTGTTCACCTCCACCTGCACCGGATCACCGATGGGGGCTGCTGAGATTTCGTTCCTGTTCGGCAACCCCGGGGATAAGCCAGTGGCGGGCGACTGGGACGGCGACGGCATCGACGAGATCGGACTGCATCGAGAGTCCACCGGGTTCTTCTACTGGAGAAACACCCTCGACACCGGCATCGCCTCGGATGAGATCTTCTTCGGAGACCCCGGAGACCGCTTCGTGGCCGAAGACTGGGGCATCGTCGACGACACCGACTCCCCAGCGGTGTTCCGACCGTCGAACACGACGTTCTTCTTCCGCCACACCCTCACTCAAGGCAACGCCGACTCCCAATTCGTCTTCGGCCAACCCGGATGGCTACCAGTCGCCGGGGATTTTGGCCTCGGCTAACCCGCCCATATCGGCTGCGAGTTCAGGGACGACTGAGCCGAGCCATCTCCTCGGATTTCAATCGCATCGTTGTTGCGTAGTCCTTGGCCGCTTCTGCCTTGGCAAGCTCATCGGTCTCGGTTGGGGCTTTGGGAACTGAACCAGCCGTCCTACCAATTATGTCCAATCGAGCATGCCCGTCAGCGATTACGTCTGCTGCCGGATTGTCAGGGGCAAAGACGTACTCGAATTGCTCCTCCACGAAGTGCCGTAGCCCATCAGCTTCGCCTTCATAGATGAGATTTGCTGCTTTGCCGAGGCCTGTCTCCACGTTCAAGTCGAGAGCTGCATACGCCCTGTTCATGGCTTCAGTCCTCAGCCTGCCAATCTCCGCCTTGAGATGTACATTGGCTTCATCGAACAGATCATCGAACCTACGCCGTGCCGATTCAAGACACGATCGACACGACGCACTCGACGTAATGGGACATCACTTCTCCCATGACGGCTCAGCGTCATGCTGGCTAGGTCGGGTGGCTTCGGCGGGTTGGTTCATCTGCCGAACGACATCTCCACAGTGCCTGAATGGGTGTGTGGTGCGCCAGTCATGAACTGGGCCATGTCACCGAGCACTGAGTTGACTGTCTCTGATGCGGCGTTGAATGTGTCCGTGGCGGCGATCACTGGGGATGGACACCGCCCGCGATTGGGAGGAGCACACATGTTCTATCGAGTTACGAAATACAACTTCAACGATGAACGGTACGACGAGATTCTCGCCTGGGGCGAGTCTGTGAGAGCAAAGATCGAAGGCATCGACGGCATGCTTCACGTGGACATCTACCGGTCCGCCCCGGGTGAAGGAATGATCGTGGCTACCTATACGAGCGAGGACACATTCAACGCCGCATCAGAGACAGTCAACTCAGTGCTCGGTGACATGGCCCAGTTCATGACTGGCGCACCACACACCCATTCAGGCACGGTGGAGATGTCG
>PVMK01122013.1_pt1 | contig 35643 bp, 28 predicted proteins | sample 1853481 | NCBI WGS metagenome assembly PVMK01 (sample SAMN08533507, study PRJNA380276) | Marine sediment metagenome, whole genome shotgun sequencing project. | reverse complement strand
GACGAGAGTTGTAAAATTGAGGCTCGGAGGAAAACAGAATAAAGGATACCTGGACCGGGAAAGCCGAGTAAGACGGCGTGACGGTTTCCTGTCATGTGTCAATGGACTCACCCTTTTCCTGCATGAATTCCAAAAAACTTTTCCTCTTCGGCAATTCGAATTGAATGTCGTCCAAATTTTCAGGGATAGGGAGTTGGCCATACGTATGACATGCCGCAACAGCCGCGTGAATGTGTTCCGGTGGAGTTTCCGCGGGAATGTGGTTGAGGTGAATCATGCAGCGTCCGTCTCTGGCCATCTTATCGATGTAAAGTTTGAGGCGCTCCACAATTGCCTCAATGGGTCCATTCCGCAGGAGTTTTGCATCCACGCCCGCAGTTACAGACGCATTATGCTTATCGGCAAATGCCTTCACCCGTCCGGGTCCGACTTCATAAAGGTCCGGATCCAATACGCTCAAGGAACCGGGGCTGCATTGAAGTTTTTGTAAAAAGAACCGTTCAAGGTCATTGGTTTGTGCATCCCCCCAGTTCCCCCGTGTCAGCACCCGGTCGCCCAATCTATCCCGCAGCCTCTCAGTGTATGCAACAACATATTCGTCCATCATATCCAGAGTGATCATTGGAGGAGAAGCCCAGGCATCGCGTCCGTCTGCGATCAATTCAGGGTTGCCGATCTCGCTTCGCATCACTTCCACAAAGGGCGCAATCACGTAATCGCAAAGGAATGCAAAAAGACTATGGACAAAACCAGGATTTTCAGTCATATCATAGATGAGGTTTTCATACCCCCTTATGTTGACGGCCAAACTAAAGGGAGAGGTAAAATAGACCCGTTCAAGTTTACCCGTCATCTCCAGATAATGTTTATTAACCTCCAACAGCCAGGGCATCCGGCCTGACTTATAGGGGTCGGGGGGTTTGATACGATCCAGGTCTGAAGGGGATTTGATTAATGGTTTGGTGCGGTCCACATCGGGTATCCCGTCGAGACGATAAACAATTGTTTGCCCCAAGGCCTCGGCCTCGATGTTGTAAACGTCCCAAAAATTAATAGGCGCATCGAACCCATAGTATTCTGTAACCAAGAGTTGTACGCGCGCAAAGGTAAGGGCATCGGTAAAGAAACGCTTCGATGAGACGCCGGCCAAACGGGCTGAATGGTCGTTGCTTTGACCACCAATGATAATGGAAGTGGTTTCTGTAGGTTTTTTCATGTTCGCTCGATTAGTTTAGTCTAAACCCTCCAAAGGATAAGAACTTCTTTTTTTATCTGGAGAGTATAAAGAAAATTGGGCTTGTGTGTCAAACTGAATTCAACCTCATGCTGTTGTGGGGGGAACACGTTGGCTAAAATTGACGGCCGGGCTCAGGAAGGCTGCACATGCCAGGATGGTGAGAGAGGGCCTTGATCTTACCACAAGGAGGGGAAATCGAGGAAATTTGGGTAGAGCTATCCCTTGTGGGAACAAGGGGGCGTTGTTTCTTTGTTGATAAGCAGGCGCGAAAGCCCTAAGGAGAATTTCAAATGGATCCACAAAAAGTAATAATGGGAAAAAGAATTCTTATTGTCGATGATGAGAAAGATATTCTTGATTTATTAACCGAGCTTCTTGAACTTGGTAAGCTTGATACTGCCGCGTCCTTTGAGGAAGCCAAGGGTTTTATTGAACGTTATGAGTACGACATCGTAGTCTTGGATATCATGGGCGTAAAAGGCTTTGAACTCCTTAAAATTGCAAATAAAAAGGGCATTCCAGCCCTTATGCTGACTGCCCATGCACTAACCGAAGAAAGCCTTAAGAAATCCGCTGAAAATGGGGCAGCTTATTATGTACCCAAAGATGAAATAAACAGGATTTCTACTTTTGTCGCAGATGTGCTGGAGGCAAAAGAGAAGAATAAGAACCCGTGGGTCAGGTGGTTCGATAGGCTGAGCAGTTCCTTTGATGTTATATTTACAGGTCCGAACTGGAGAGAGAACGAAAAAGAATTCTGGGAAAAACAGATACGGGGGTAAGGGTTGTAATGCAAAAGAGGCGCGAACGGGATCAGGGCTTGCATGTGACAACGTTCAATAGGGACCGGTCTTAACTGGGGGTTTTTCTTTTACCGGTGTTTGTTTGATTGTTTCATAAGGCCATTGGCGGTCTTTGACGCCAAAATCCCGTGGCCTGTTCAAAGGCCCAGGCCAACTGCAGCACACCCCAATCGTCCTGGTGTCGCCCCACGATCTGGACACCCACCGGAAGACCTTCGGGCGTAAAGCCGCAGGGTACCGAGATTGCGGGGTGGCCGGTGACAGTGATGTAATAGCAGGATTTCATCCAGTCGAGATATGTAGTCATTTCCACCCCGTTGATCTCTTCAACGTAGCGCTGCTTTAGATCAAAGGGAGGCACCTGATTTACGGGGAGGATCAGAAATTCATAGGTTTCCATGAATTCCCGTACACGGTGATACAGTTCCGTGCACTTACGTTCCGCCCGCCCGATCTCCGGGCCGCTCAACTTTACACCCTCCTCGATATTCCAGATGGCGTCGTCTTTCATCTGATCCCGGGAAGTCTTCATCAGTTCGCCAAAGTTGACCTCGAGGCGCCAGGCCCTCCACACGTTGAAGGCCTCATCCGCGTCCGTGAAATCGGGCTCCCCATCCTCTATCACGCAACCCAGGGATTCAAAAACGTGCCGTTGTCCGTCAATGACTTCGCGTCACACGGGGGTCCACCGGCAGATCCCCAAAATCACGGCTCCAGGCGATCCGCACCCCCTTGAAATTACGCTCCAGGGAGCGTCTGAACAGGCTTCCCTCCTCGGTGATGGCGATGGGTGAACGCGGATCGGGCCCGGCGATTGTACTCAACAGAAGCGCAGTATCCTCCACCGTACGGGCCATGGGACCCTGCACCACCAACGGAAACCAGCCCACCAGGTTGGGCCATACCGGGACTCTCCCTGGAGAAGGACGAAAGCCCACCACATTGCAAAAGTTGGCCGGGTTTCGGAGTGAACCGCCCAGGTCGCTCCCATCCGCGATGGGCAGCATTCCACAGGCCAAAGCCACAGCCGCCCCACCGCTGCTGCCGCCACAGGTCTTGGTGACATCATAGGGATTGCAGGTTTCCCCAAAGACCTCGTTGAAGGTTTGGGAGCCGAGCCCAAACTCGGGGGTGTTGGTCTTACCGATGGTGATGGCCCCGGCCTGTTTCAGACGCTCCACGATGAGGGCGTCCTGCTCCGGCACAAAATCTTTAAAAATAGGAGATCCGAATGTGGTGCGGATGCCTTTGGTTAGGTGGAGATCCTTGTGTGCCACCGGAAGCCCGTGTAGCGGCCCCACATCCTCTCCGCGGGCAAGCGCGACGTCGGCAAAAACGGCCTGGTCCATGGCCTGCTCAGGCAAGAGTGTAACGATAGCGTTCATCTGGGGATTGAGACGCTCGATCTGGGCTAAATGGGCCTCCATTACTTCCCTGACGGAAAGGTCTCTGGCACGGATGCGGTGGGCTAACTCTACAGCCGTCAAAAAGCAGATTTCCTGGTTAGACATGATACCCCCTTCTCAAATATGGCCAGGCCAGAGAACAACAGCCAGGCAGGTAAAGATCCGGGCTCGGAGGACCCGGATCTTTACTGGTCGCTTCAAAATCCACTTGGTTTATGATAACCTTTTATAACCGGCTCCTTGATAGTTTTAAAGATGCAATTTCACAATAAGTCCGGACAAAATCCCAACTATCGGCCACGCTGGTACGGCTGGTGTAGAGATCGCCGGAAAGAAACGACCGAACCTCAAAGTGCCCGAATTTATTGAGAACTGCCATATTATGGGTTGACCATCTGACATTCAAGAAAAATATCCAAAAGCGTCCGAACGAACTCCTTGGCAATAACGATGTCGACAGCGCAATAATTTGTTTCCCTTCGCCACTCGTCACTCCTTGATCGTTATTCGATTACTATTTCGCAGGCAGCTTAAATAGCCAATTTTGCAGAAAGAACTTTCAAGACACAGCACCAGGGGACATGCTGTAGGTGTGTACCCTTGACAAAATGCCATGTTTTGAGTTGGTATTGTGGAGAGGAGATCCGGAAGGTCATTCAGAATCTTTGGCCAGGAGTTCTTCCAAGGGGGTGTTGAGGACTTTTGAAACTGAGATCAAAAGGGATGCCCTTTCAAGATTGTCAGCCCCTGTTTCTTTTAGAATCTCTTTGGAAAGAGAAAAAAGGCTTCGATAAACGCCGTCAAGATCAAACGTGGGGTATGGCGTGCCTTTTTCAAATCCCGATTTTCCGCAGACCCGACCTTTTCCCTGGATCTTCGTGGGAATTCCATATACACGACAGGTAATGGGTCTGAAAAGATAGAGGATACACTCCTCGTTGGCATCCAGAAGCGGGCAACGAATTCTTTCCCGCGCCAGGGCATAGCTGCTCATCCGGGGATCGTTTTCGTGGGCCTTAAGCCTTTTTTCAAGTCTTTTTAGATCCCTGTCTGCCTCACGGCATCTCAGGATTGCTGCTTCTCTTGTTTTCCTGCCCAGTTCATTGAAATGCTGTTGGATATAGGCTGCCTCGATCAGAAAAAGACCAAACACAGCGTGGCAACAATCTGAGCAGTGGCACTCGCACCGAATACATGCCCCGTGCGCCTTCCGGGTTTCCTGGAAGGCCTTGTCCGCCTTGTCCATCAGGAGTTCATAGCTGGTGAAAAGCTGAGCCGGGTTCATTTTTTCCGGTAGGCCTCCAACCGTTTCAGTAATTCAGGATGGACGTCAAAACCAAGGGAAACGGCCTTGTCCACGTGCTCGATGGCTTTTTCATAGTCCTTGTTGTTATAATAGGCCGAGCCAAGGTTGTTGTGGCCCAGTGCGAAATCGGGCGCCATTCTTACCATTTTCTTCCCCACATCTATAGCCCTTTCCATGTCACCCTTCTGGAGATAGGCGTTCACCAGATTACTATACGCCTGAATGATTTCGGGATTCAACGCTATGGCCTTTTCAAGGGCCAGAATTGCCTCGTCCGTTCTTGTCATCTGGAGATAGGCAAACCCGATGTTGGCGTGTCCACGGGCATATCTGGGTTCAATCTCAATGGCCTTCCGGTTAACCTCCAGCACCTTTTCAAGGTCACCTTTCTTAAAATATATATATCCCAGGTTGACCCACGCCTCAAACATCCTTGCACTGCTGTCAATGGCCTCTTCGAAAAATGGGATCGCCTCGTCAAGTCTTCCCTGTTCCATGTGGGAGACACCCATGTTGTACTGGGAATTGGCGCACTCGGGATTTTCAGCAAGCATTTTTTTTTGTTCTGCAATAAATTCTTCAGAACACTGTGGCTCTTTCATCTCAATCCTCTATCAAAAAAAGGGTCGCCACCCGCCCGGGATAGCGACCCCTGACATTATTGTGTCGTCAGACTAAAAACAGATCTAATGATCCTCGGTTTGACCACGTCCTTTGAGACCGTACATGGTGCTGCTTCCGGTTGAAAAATAGATAAGCACCTCCTCGTTTATAAGGGATGTTGCCGCCTTCTTAATCTCCCTGGGTTTGGCATCCGGCAGCACCTTTTTCACGGCCTTTTCCATGTCGTTGAAATAAAATTTTGTTTTTTTGCTTTTTTCAGCAAAATCCAAGATCGCCTTTCTCAGCTCTTCCATACTTTTTCTCCTCGTTTATGGTGGGGGTAACGGCTAATCAACACCACCCACCGCCTTTGAGACACCCCAAGAGGCATCCGTATACTTGAATTGGGTCGATGTCCTGTAGGTATCATACTGGAGACGGTAGTCATCGATGAGATGTTCAGTAAACGTGAGGTCGCATTTTTCAAAGAACTTTTCCCATCCAATCCTTTCTGCCCAATCACCGATCCTTTCATATTTCATGGCATCATTGGAATAGGCGTTAAGAATCTTCTTGACGTCTCTACATACTTCAGGATATCTCGGAAAATTATTGGGTAGGGCGGCGACAACCACCTTGGAGAATTTTGGGGGTGAGATACGGTTGGAAACCTTTCCACCCGCCATGATCGTCACACAATCGCCCTCTCTGTCCGTAAGGGGGAGCGCCATACACATGGTATAGCAGTTACCGCAGAACATACAGCGTTCCTCTTTGATCTTTACCGTCTTTTTCCCCTCCTCGGTCTTTGCAGGTGATATGGCCGCTGTGGGACAAGCCGCAATGACCAACGGAATTTCGCAGACATTTGACAGGACCTCGCTGTCTATTATGGGAGGTTTCCTGTGGTAACCCAAAAGGGCAATATCAGAGCAATGGACAGCCCCGCACATATTCAGGCAACAGGCCATTGAAATCCTGACCTGAGCCGGAAAGGTCATACCCTGAAAATCTTCAAAGACCTCATCCATGACCGCTTTGACCATCGATGAGGCATCGGTTGCCGGGGTGTGACAATGGATATAGCCCTGTGTATGGACAATATTTGTAATCCCCGCCCCGGTCCCGCCGATGGGGAACTTATAGCTTCCAGAGACATGTTTTCTGCTCTCGAGGTCCTTTTTTAGGGCCTCCATCTTGTCCAGGCTGTCCACCATAAATTCAATGTTGTTACGGGTAGTGAACCGCACATATCCGTCACAGTGCTTGTCAGCCACATCGCAAAGTTCTCTTATGTGTTCAACGGTTATAAAGCGGCACCCGCCGCACCTCACAGTGAATACCTTGTCGCCGGTCTCAGAAACATGCACAAGGATGCCTGGCTCAAGGATATCATGATATTTCCACTTTCCATAATTGTTCTGAATAACCGGCGGAAAGTATTGCCAAAAATGCCTGGGGCCCTGGTCCGTAACCCTGTTTTCCATCGGTTTGTCCGGATTAAACAATCCAAATCTTTCGGTAGATAATGCCATTATAGTTACCTCCTATCTCGCATGTCTGGTTCGATAGTCATCGATAGATCTTTCAAATCCGCCGGGCACATCCTCTGCTTTCCAGAAAATGTAGGGATTGGAACGGGGCTCTTTAACCATCTGCGGCATGGGTGGTATGCCCAGAATCTCACAAAGCTTCCGGATACCCTGACGCTGAATTAGTTCTCCCAACCGCTCTCGGTTTTTCCCCTCTTCCATCCACCAATCCCACACCGGTTCAATGACCTTCTCTTTGATGTTGTCATAGGGAGGTTCACATTTCATAAAGGGGACAGTCAAGAGGGACATTTGGGCGCCCTCCAGTATGGGGGCTTTCGCACCCAACAGGATGCTGACACCGGTATCATTTCCCGGTCTCAGGGCCCTGGGCATGACGTTGATACAATGCATGCACCGGGTGCATTCCTTGTCTTCGATCATAAGCTTGCCATTTTCCATCCACATGCATTTGGTGGGGCAGAGACCAACGACCTCTTTTTCGATGTCAAATTTTCCCCAATCCTTTCCCTTGTGGGCCCCGGCGTTTGGTTCAATCTCACCACCAATATAGGCCTGAACCGCTTCCTGATCTATACGGATGTCGTCACTCCAGGTACCTATAAAAGACATGTCTGAACGGGCAATGGATGCCACACAGCCGTTGGGGCAGCCGTCAAATTTGAATTTGAATTTATAAGGAAAGGCAGGACGATGAAGCTCATCCTGGTAATAATGAGTGAGTTCGTAGCAAAGATCCTGGGTGTCGATACAGGACCATTCACAGCGCGCCTTGCCGATGCAGCAAGAGGGGGTGCGCAGGTTGGAACCTGAACCGCCCAAGTCTTGTTGCATGACATGTCCCAGTTCAAAAAATATAGGTTCCAACTGTTCGGTAAAAGTCCCCAAGAAAACAATATCACCGGTTGAACCGTGCAGGTTCATCATGCCGCTGCCCCTGTATTCCCACAAATCACAAAGGGATCTCAGGTAGTCGGTGTCATAAAATTTGCTGGCCGGCTGGTTGACTCGTATGGTATGGAAATGGGCAACAGACGGGAATTGATCTTGAAGGTCGGAATATCTTCCGATGTGTCCTCCGCCAGACCCAAAAACGCCAACGATACCGCCATGTTTCCAATGAGTCTCACCGTGTTCAAAAGAGACTTCCAGCTGTCCCAGTAAATCCTCGACGACGTCTCTTTCAATCATCATCCGATCATCGGCAAGTTTTCTCCTGTGTAAAGCCGACCGTTTGGCATCGGCTACAAAACTCGGCCAGGGGCCTGATTCCAGATCTTCACACATGGGGATATCATGTTTGATCTTGAAATTCTTGAGCTCTTCGTCCGTGTAATTATTTAACTCTTCATCGGAGTAAATCCTGAGCTCGTCATATTTCAGTTCCTTTTGTTTTTCCTTTGGTTCAAAAGCCATTACAAGTGCCTCCTTCTTACGAAAAAATTATATGCCTGATTAGTAAGGAGTAAATCCGGCTAAATGATCTTTGGTTATCTTCACCTCCTCCCGCAAAAGCCGTAACATACAAAAATATAAGCCTCAAAAAACAAAATCGCCACATCAACGGGTCCTTGCTCGCTCCAACGAGACCCGGTTGTTGGTCATAACAGTTTGTGAAAATTTTAACTAGTTAATTTTTCAAATAGTTACGAGATAATTTATAGCTAAAGTTTCCGGAAGTTGTCAACAAAAAAATGAACGGTCACTCAATTTGGATTGACAATATCGAAAGAGCCCTATATATTTCCGAAATGGAATATGTGAGGGGCTGGAAATGAAAGATTTCATAAAGATAATGAAGGCGGTTTCAGATGCCAACAGGGTAAAGATCCTAAAGATGCTCCAGCACAAAATCATGTGTGTGTGCGAGCTCCAGGCAGCGCTGGAGATAGCTCAACCGACCGTATCCAAACATCTTAAAATCCTTGAAGATGCTGGTCTCGTAAACTATAAAAAAGACGGAGTGTGGGTAGACTACTATCTTACGGATGGGGCGAGTAGCCCCTATGTGGCAAACCTTTTGGGAAATCTTCGGCATTGGCTTGAAGATGAACCAGGGGTGATTGAGTTGGTGAAAAAGCTGCCGGGCATCAGGCGGGAGGAGGTCTGCAAAAGGTAAATTTTTTTGGGCTATCTATATAGCCAAATTGGAATGTTGCTATTTTATCAGGTCTAATTCCCTTTTTTCAAACATTTTTCCGCTTCAAGGGAAAAGGGCAACAAATCTTATGATCCATGTCAAAATATGGAATGAATATTTATTGAGGAGATTCTTATGACAGCACAGAATTCCACTACCAGGCACCTTTCCTTTCTGGACCGGTTTTTGACTCTTTGGATCTTTTTCGCCATGTTTGTGGGAGTCCTGTGGGGGTATTCTTTCCCCGGCATCCGCCAGGTGATAGACTACTTCCAGGTGGGGACCACAAACATCCCCATTGCCATTGGGCTGATCCTCATGATGTACCCTCCCCTGGCCAAGGTGAGATACGAAGAAATGGGGCCTGTTTTTAAAAACGTAAAGGTCCTGCTCCTCTCACTAGTCCAAAATTGGGTGATCGGCCCGATCCTCATGTTCCTGCTGGCCGCCGCCTTCCTCTCGGGACACCACGAATACATGGTAGGGGTCATAATGATCGGTTTGGCACGATGCATTGCCATGGTCATTGTCTGGAACGATCTGGCGTCCGGTGACCGGGAATACTGTGCCGGGCTTGTGGCCTTTAACTCTATCTTTCAAGTGATCTTTTTCTCTATCTACGCCTATTTTTTTATTACCCTTGCACCCCAATGGATTGGTTTGAAGGGCTCTGCGGTAAACATCTCTATCGGTCAAATCGCAGAGAGCGTCTTCATTTATCTGGGCATCCCGTTTATTGGCGGCGTGATCACCCGCATTATCGGTCTGAACACAAAGGGACGTGACTGGTATGAGGAAAAGTTCATACCCAAGATCAGCCCCATAACCTTGATCGCATTGCTCTTCACCATCCTGGTCATGTTTTCTCTGAAGGGTGAATTCATTGTCCGGCTTCCCCTGGACGTGATCCGAGTGGCCATTCCACTTTGCGTCTATTTTGTGATCATGTTCTTTGTCTCCTTCTACATGTCCATGAAGGTAGGTGCCACCTATGAGCAATCTACCACCTTGAGTTTTACGGCTGCCGCCAACAACGGCGAACTGGCCATCGCCGTGTCTGTAGCGGTCTTTGGCATCGATTCGGGCCAGGCCTTTGCGGCGGTGATTGGGCCTCTGGTGGAGGTTCCGGTCCTCATCAGCCTCGTAAACGTGGCGCTTTGGTTTAAACGGAAGTATTTTCCCTATGCCTTAGAAACTCCGACAGGGGTTTGTCATTTGACCTGCAAACCCTGAGGGGAATCCAGGCGTCTAATATCATGAGGTGAGGTCAGGGGCCAACGAGCCCAAGCACCCCTGCTTTTCGTAACTTTTCAATAAGTCCGGGCACCGTGAGGTTCAGTTGTTTCTTGAAGGCGCTCTCTAAACCTGTCGTCGTTGCGTGGCTGATATTTAGGGTTTTGCCGAAAGCACGGAGAAGCCAATAAAGGTCAGTAGAAGAAACTCTAAATATCAACCACTGCGAAAGTGAGAAGTAAATCCACTTTGAGAGAGCGTCTTCAAGAAACAACCGAATCTCACTCCAGAAACCCTATGATTCCTCCCGAACTTATTGAAAAGATGCAGGTTGCCTTGATAAGATCGGAATCAAACGATTGATTTGCAGGAATGAAAGGACAATTTGAATGGGCCTCCGCTACAGGTTTGATCGGATGGAGGTTGCCGGCTCTCTGGGTGACCTGGGAACCCTTCTTCCCTTAGGAATCGGGATGGTTATGATCAACGGGCTGAGTCCCGTCGGGCTCTTTTTTTCTGTTGGTCTGTATTACGTCGTCTCTGGGATCTATTCTGGTGTCACCGTTCCGATCCAACCCATGAAGGTCATCGGGGCCTATGCCATCGCAACGGCCATGAGCGCTTCTCAAATCCTGGCATCGGGTTTGCTCATGGCGGTAGTGCTTTTGGCAATTGGAGCTACCGGCGCTGTAACAGTCATGGGCAAGTATACACCCAAGTCGGTTGTTAGGGGGGTCCAGCTTGCAACAGGAACACTCTTGATGGCAGAAGGGGTCAAGTTGATGCTGGGCACTTCAAAGTTTCAGGTTCTCCAGGAGGCGGCTGAGCCCTATCTCTCCATTCAAAGCGTCGGACCTCTCCCTATCGGGGTGCTGATCGGGGTGGCGGGCGGTGTCCTGACCCTTTTACTGCTAGAAAACAAGAAATTTCCCGGAGGTTTGCTGGTGGTGTTAGGCGGGATCGGGTTAGGGGTAATCCTGGGCACGCACCAGGGTCTGGATAAGATAGAGCTTGGCCTTACCTTTCCCAGTATTCTGCCTTTTGGATTTCCAAAAACGGTGGATTTCACGTTTGCCTTCTTTGCCCTGGTGCTCCCCCAAATTCCCATGACTATGGGTAACGCAGTAATCGCCTATGCGGATCTTTCCAGGGAGTATTTTGGTGATAATGCGAAAAAGGTTACCTATCGCGGTGCATGTCTCAGCATGGCATTGGCCAACTTTTTGAGCTTTTTTTTGGGTGGCATGCCCCTGTGTCATGGGGCGGGAGGGTTGGCGGCCCATTACCGTTTCGGGGCGCGGACCGCAGGGTCCAATATCATGATCGGTTTGGTTTTTGCTGGGCTTGCCGTTCTGCTGGGGGACCATGTCCTTGCCGTGGTGAATCTGCTTCCCATGGCCGTGTTGGGTGTACTTCTCCTTTTTGCCGGGAGTCAGCTTGCGCTCTCGGTCATTGACATAAGAGAACGAAAAGAGCTATTCGTGGTCTTGATGATCCTGGGAATCACCCTGGCATCAAATCTTGCTGTGGGATTCATCGTAGGCATAGGTGTTGCCTATGCCTTGAAGGCGGATAAGTTGAGGGTCTAGTGACGGTTATAGAAAGGAAAAACGGGATACAATTACGGGCGGTCCGGCAGGCGGGAGGGATCATCCTGCTGGCTGCCATACTGGGCCTTCTGGTAAATCAGATCCGGCCCGAAAGGCTGCCGCTGGTAGCCGATTGGACGCCGGAGACCCGGTTGACCCTTGAATCGGGGGAGAACATAGCCATTTCCCTTGACAAAACCAAGGAGGCTTTTCTTTCCAAAGAAGGGGTCTTCCTTGATGCGCGATCTCCCGAACTCTATGAACAAGGACACATCCGGGGTGCCCGAAATCTCCCCTGGCAGGCGGTGGATGATCACTTTGATTCTGTGATGGCGGATATTCCCAAAGATCGTCTGATCATATCTTACTGCGACGGAGAGGCCTGTGCCCTGAGCAAAGACCTGGCCATTGAGCTACTCTTCAGGGGATATGAAAATGTGCGGGTCCTGATAAACGGATGGAGTGTATGGCAGGAAAACCAACTACCGGTTGCCAAGGGCTCCCACCCCGGACGTCCTTGAACCAGAGGGTTCGCGCAAAAATAAATTCACAGAGTTGGCGCACAGATTTAGATCAGATTTGGCTGCGCCGATTGAGCGAAACCACAGGAATAGCAACACTCTTCCGAGGATTTCGCGATTGAGGTGCGGCCGAAGATGATCTGAAGATGGCATGCGAAAATGTGAAGTTATTTTTGCGCGAGCCCTAGAGTGAGAAATGCCTAAGAACTCAACACTCAAACCATCGGAAAAAAAGAAGCGGGTGTGGAATCGAAAAACCCTCTTCTTTGTTTGCGCCCGTGTTCTTTTGGGTGGGATCTTTGTCATTGCAAGTCTGGACAAGATCCTTCACCCCGGGGCATTTGCGGAGATCATCCACAATTACCAGCTCCTGTCTGATGGTTTTATCAATTTGACTGCAATCATCCTTCCCTGGCTGGAACTGTTGCTGGGTCTTTTCTTGATCCTCGGTTTATGGCTCCCGGGAGCCACCCTCTTGAGCACAATCCTTTTGTTGTTTTTTTGGGGGTCTCTCCTGTTCAATCTGTTTCGTGGTGTAGATGTATATTGCGGGTGTTTTAGTACTGCAAGTGAAGCGGTTTCGGCTGGTTCAATGAAGTGGTATGCTCTCAGAGACGGGATATTTGTCCTGTTGGCATTCGTCGTTTGTTTCGATGTTTTTTTCAAGAAAAATGTAAAGGGCGGAGCGCCCGAGAGGAATAAGAAATAGTGTAGGCGTTCACGGGTTCAAAGGTTCGAGGTTCAAGGTTCCATTCTCGTCGCTGGGCCGCATTTTGGATGCCTATTTTACGAGAAAAGTGTCAGCTTTGTAAGGCCAAATCCACAATTTGGAGCCAAATTGGCAATTATTTGGGGAAATGGACATTTTTATCGAAAACGTCGGGTCTTTAATGCAGTCCTTGTCCTTAACCTTGAACGCTGAACCTTTGAACCTGTGAACGGTGACAAAACAGTATTGCGGGAGGATTGGAAACAGGGGTGATCGGTAAACCGTGTGAAGGCGATTTACCCCAAACTCCGGTCAATTTTTCTGACATGGCTGACCGAGGGTAGCCTGTCCGTATCTGCTCAATATTTCGAGGAACCCGAATTTATGCGGACATCTCTGGATAACGACTGGCGATTGCAGAACATACAGACATCTCTTTTAAGAGGCGCAAAAGCCAGAAGATACTCGCATCACGGCGGTGAGGTTTACAATCCTGCCCGGAACAGCCCCTAAGATGATTGTCCCTATTACGTTTGGCTGTCCCGCCTGTCCTGGGCAGATTGGTTAAGGTATTTGGGGCGTGGCAGATGCGTTGCAAGAACTTAAATTGCGCCTCTTAAAAGAGCTGTCTGTATGTTCCGCCACTATGAACTAAATCCGCTACTTATTGAGCTATTCCGCCTATCCTTTAACCAAGATGGGTTTGGGGGGGACCGTCAATCAAATTTGGGTTTTTCAAATCCCAGACGACTAAAATATTTATCGGGTATGAGGTCTGGTTTCTTATAGAAATGCCAGTAGCATGGCTTTGAGGCATCGTCGGAATACCCCGTTACCCATAAGGGGTATCCGCCCCATTCAATGGGAAGGATCTCGTTGATGGCACAATGGATGCAATAAAAAGGGACATTTTTTCGCCCCCAACTCCAGGGATGGGCCTGTTTCGTAACGCCAAAATTATAGGGGGGACCAAGTCTTGAGGGAGTCCCTCCAACAGGGTCGCCTCTTCGCATTCTCCCACCACTTCCACAGGGATCCATCTTGATGCTGATGCGGTCTTGTTCCTCGATGATTTCGATTTCTCCGTCCTGCTTGGGACCGCAACGATGCGATCGCATGACCTCTGCGTTTATGCGGACCCTGTCTTCAACCGACATCTTCAGGAGTCCCTTCCATGTGCGCCGCATCATCCAGGTCTTCTGGGTTGCACGACACAACTGGTAAGCGGCTTCCTCTCCATCTTTTTCAGCTGTCTTTGTCAGCATATCCCAGATCCAGTCGCAAAACAGGTCGTGGAGGCCTTTTCCTTCGGGAACCATATAACGGGCAAGCGCCTTGGCTTCTTCGTATCTTCCCTCGTCAATGGCCTTTACAATCATTTCCTGGGTAGGCAGCCCAAGATCTGCCCCATCATCTTCACGGATAAGGCGCTTCAACCTCTCAGATTCAACAAGCCTCAACATGGCATCTCCTTTCACTCTATTTCTTGGCGGCCGGGTGCTCCCAATCCTTGAGTAAATCAGCCCGTATGATGTTTTTTCGGATCTTGCCTATGGATGTTTTGGGAAAATCTTCTTTCTGAAAGATCCAGAACTCGGGGACCTTGAATTTGGCCATCCTTTTTCTGCAAAACTCGGTCAGTTCTTCTTTTGTTGCGTCAGTTCCCTCCTCAAATCGGACGATCGCCATCACGGCCTCATCTCTTATGGGGTCAGGAACGGCGATAACCGCCACCTCCTCGACCGCCGGATGCTCACTCACGACACGTTCCACTTCCGGGGCGGAAATGTTTTCGGCTGCCCTTTGAATCACGTCTTTTTTGCGATCCATAAAATAGACATAACCGTCTTCATCCACCTTTCCATAGTCTCCCGAAAAGAACCAGCCATCTTCCAGATCCTTTGAAGTGGCATCAGGGTTTTTATAGTACTCTTTAAACAAGGATATCCCGGGTTCGCCCTTGATCACCATCTCTCCCATCTCCCCGATGGGTAGTTCTTTCCGGTCGTCGTCCACGATTTTTACTTCCATACCAAAATTGGGCCACCCCACAGAGCCCCTCCGATGCTCTCCCCAAATGGGCATGATAGTACAAGGCGCCAGTGTCTCGGTCAGACCATAGAGGTCAATGAGGGTAGTCCCGAATCTTTTTTCAAAGGCGTCCCACTCTTCATCTGACACGGCGATGGCGTATGGACATCGCCACATCTTGTTTTCCCCATCAAGCGGGTTTTCAGGTTGTGCCAGAATCATCCGCAGTGAAGCAGAAACAAGGGAGCACAGGGTACAATCATATTTTCGAATCAGGGCTGAAAAAGCACTTGCACTAAATACTTCACAGACAACCATGCTTGCCCCGGCAGTCAAACATGGCCAGTAGGAGATACACTGCGCATTGACATGAAATAGGGGCAACACCAGCATGTAGCGATCATCGGGGGTTACCGCGAAGCTTCTGGCACAGACCTCTCCAATATAGATAAAATTGGCGTGTGTTAGAATAACCCCTTTTGGCCGCGCCGTGGTCCCGGATGTAAAAAGCATTTGCGCCGTATCAAGGGGATCGATGTCAACCGGTTCCAGTCTCGGGGAAGAGGCTTTAAGGATCTCATCCCATACATGGGTGCCCGGGATCTCTTTCTTTGAGCGATAAATCACAATGTCGTTTACCGACGGGCATTTAGGACGAATCGATTCAAACATGGGATAGTATTCACCGTCCGTAATGACCATTTTTGCTTTTGAAAAATTGAGTTTGTATTCAAGATCTTCGGCTACGTCAAAGATGATCGAAGGGATCATGATTGCCCCAATTTTTGTACACGCGTGCAATGCCACAAGAAACCCCGTGGAGTTTGGTAGATGTGTCAGGACAAAGTCCCCTTTTTGAATCCCCTTTCCAAGCAGCCAGTTGGCAAGCCGGTTTACCTTTTCATCAAACTGGCGATACGTCAGGACTTCCTCGTTCTGGTCTTTATCCAGAAAAATAATAAAGGGTTTGTCCCCGTGTTGACGGACTTTTCTTTCAAGAAGCTTTCTTGTGTTGATGTTGCGACCAAGAATTGTTGCATTTTTTGTGTTTAGGATATCCATGGGCGATCCCCCCTGTACTGTTCTAACCCTGTCCTGTTCCTCTCAAAATAGTGGCGACCTTTTGCCCCAAATTGCGTTTGTGCTGTGACGCGTCACGTCGGTCCCCAAAATCGGTTACAGACCCAATTCCAGGGCAACCGCTTCACGGTGGAAATTGGCGTCGCCAAAGGCAACCTCTGCCAATTTTGCCCTTCTGGAATAAAGAGTCATGTCATGTTCAATCATATAGCCCGTGGCACCCAGAATTTGATGACCCAGTCCGGCAACCCGCTTATAGGCCTCTGAAACCCACGCCTTTGCGGCTGCCACCTGTTTACCACAGGGGATTCTGTTGCTCAGCATCCAGGCAGCCTTGTAAGTAATAAACCTGCCGCCCTCGATGTCCATCAGCATATTCGAGCAATGATGTTGAACGGCTTGAAAACTTCCGATGGGTCTGCCAAATTGCTCTCTATCTTTTGCATAATCAGTTGCCATATCCAACACTTTTTGTGCCCCGCCAATCATTTCAGCACATTTCAAAATGGCCGCCTTCTGCAAGGTGCGCTCCAACTTCCCCCCGCCCTGGTCCAACTGTCCCAATATAGCAGCCGCCGGGGCCTTTACATGATCAAAGCTCACCTCAAATTGTTTGTCTCCGGCAAATGTTTTCATGGGAGTGAGAGAAATCCCGGGGGTTTTTGAATCTACAAGAAAAAGGGTTATCCCCTCCTTTGAACCCGGCTCTCCCGATGTCCTGGCAACACATATAAAATAGTCTGTCACGTGAGCATCGGGCACAAAGAGCTTTGTACCGTTTATAACAAAGTCATCTCCGTTTCCCTCGGCCCTGGTAGTGATCAGAAAAGGGTCATACCGGGTATTTGCTGGTTCGGTAAAGGCGAGTGTCAATATCATCTCTCCGGTGCTTATTCCGGATAAGAGTTCTTTTTTCTGGCGGTTGTTCCCTGCCTCCAGAATACCCAAACAACAAACAGCTGTGGAAAGAAATGGACCCGGCAGACATGCCCGCCCCATTTCCTCCATCATAATGGTTAGATCCAGCAGGCTGCCGCCCACGCCCTCGTATTCCTCCGGGATGATCAGCGCCATCCATCCCAGCTCGGCCATTTTGCCCCACAACTCTGATGTGTAACCTCTATCGTTGGTTTCCATCTCGCGGACAAAAGAGCTGGGGCATTCAGCTTCGAGAAAATCACGAGCAGTTTTTTGCAGGATCTTTTGTTCCTCAGTAAGATTAAAATCCATTACACTGTCCTCCCATCAACCAATATCAAAATAGTTCCGACCTAATACACCCTCGGCAGACCCAGACCCCGTTGGGCGATGACGCTCATGCGCACCTCGCTTGTACCCGCGCCGATCGTTGTCATAAAAGAGTGAAGGAAATACCAGGAAAATCTCCCTCTCAAAGGTGCCCACTTGGAGTCTTCGGTCAATTGACCAAAAAGCCCCAGAATTTGCATCCCAACATCAATCAGTCTCTGTTCAAGTTCCGAGGTAAAAACCTTTGTGATTTCTGGTTGATAAGGCATCGGAAGTTCATTGCTTTCCAGCCACCTTGAGTGAGTCGCCAGCAGGTCTGCCACCTCGAGCTCAATGGCTGCCTGAGCGAGCTTGTGGCGGATCAAAGGATCCTCGGATAGTGGTTTGCCCATATATTCCGTTTCTTTGACGTACTGGATAAGACCGTTGAGGATCGGCATCAATCTGCCGGGGACAAAGACCTGGTTACGCTCGGAACCCAGGGCTTCCATCATATAATAGAACCCTTTGTTTTTTTCTCCGACCATCCTTTCTTTGGGGACCTTTACATCGTCATAATAGACCTCATTGGTCCTTTCGCCGGACATGGTCCACAAGGGCCGGACCGTAACCCCGGGGCTGTCCATATCCACGACAAAGAGACTGATTCCCCTGTATTTTGGGATATCCGGATTTGGGTCAGTCCTTGCAGCAAGCCAGTGATATTCCGAATAATGACACTCTGTATTAAATGTCTTTTGACCGTTTATGATAAAACAGTCCCCCTGCTCAACTGCCTTCATCTGCATTGATGCCAGGTCGGACCCGGCATTGGGTTCTGTATACCCGAGGCAGAACTCTATCTCTCCATCGATAATTTTTGGCAAAAACTCGCTTTTGAGCGCGTCGCTCCCACGGCGCAATATGGTCGGCCCCACCATAGTGTATCCTATGTCAAGAGGGACATGGGCCCCCCATCTTTTCCCCAACTCGTCCAGCAGGATAAAGTCGTATGCCGGTGGCAAACCCTGTCCGCCATATTCCTTTGGCCAACCCATCCCCAGGAACCCATTGGCTGAAAGTTTGAGGCTGAATTCGCGTGCTTCCGGCCCGACACCCAGATCTTCCCAGTTCTGACGGGCAATCTCTTCTGTTAGCTCCTTGTCAAGAAACTCTGCAAGCCTTTCCCTAAACTTCTCTTCTTCTTCTGTATATCCAAAATCCATATCAGAACCTCCCCCACCAAATCTTAATAGATGCATTCAGACACAAAGTTGTTAATTGCAGTGTCTTACGGCATATGGATTGCCCCGCCACAGATGGATAAAGCCGCCTCCATCACCGCCTCTGACAATGTGGGATGGGGATGGATGGCATTTGCCAACTCATCCACAGTCATTCCTTTGGACATGGCCAGCACGGCCTCCCCAATCAGGTCGGTCGCGTGGGGTCCGATAATATGAACCCCTAACACCTCACCCGACCCCTTTTTGGCGATTATCTTTACCATTCCGTAAGATTTGTTAAGAATCGAGGCCTTTGCGCAGCCATGAAAAGAAAAACGACCCACCTCAATATCAAATTTCTTTCTTGCCTCTTCCTCGTTCAACCCCACGGATGCCACCTCAGGTGATGTATAGATACACATAGGTATGGCCCTGTAACTCATTTTGCTGGGCTGCCCCATTGCATTTTTTGCCGCACATTCCCCTTCAGCCATGGCAACATGGGCCAGCATGTTGCCCCCCACAACGTCACCCACAGCGTAAATGTCCGGTATATTTGTCTCCATACATGCGTTTACCCGGAGGGCGCCGTTTTTATGCTCCAAACCAATTTTTTCCACATTGAGATGGTTAAGGTCAGGCTTTCTGCCGACCGATAAAATGACCTTTTCCACGACACATGTTTTGGATTTATCTTGCATCGCAAAGGTAACAGTGTGTTTTGATTTGTTGTGTTTGATCTTGTTTACCTTTGCGCTGGTAAAGACCTTGATCCCTTCCTCCACAAGGCTTTGTTCAAGTGCTGAGGCAATCTCATGGTCTGCGCCGGGAATCAGGGTTTCCATTAATTCAATGATGGTTACATCTGCTCCCAAACGTCTCAGGATTTGTGCAAATTCAACACCAATCACACCTCCGCCGATGATGACCACGCTTTTGGGGAGACGTTTCATTTTGAGAAATTTGTCGCTATCCCATACGTGAGGGCCGTCGGCCCCTTCCATTTGAAGAGTTGCAGTTTTTGACCCGGTGGCAACAATAATTTTGTCGGATGTTATCTTCTCTCCGGTCTCCTTGATTCGGACGGTTGATGCGTCAATGAGTTCGGCGGTGCCCTTTACGATCTTTATCTTTTTTGCGGCCAGCAACTTCTCAACACCGGTCCTAAGTTCCTGGACGATTGAATTTTTCCGCTTCATAATCGCAGCAAAATCGATCCTGTAATCATTGCACCTTATCCCAAACACCTGGGACTCTCTGACAGTGCTTATCACCTCGCCTGAATGGAGTAAGGCCTTTGTGGGGATACATCCCCGGTTCAAACAAACACCTCCCAAAAGATCTTTTTCAATCAGGGTCACATCGGCACCCATTCTGGCAGCCTTGATCGCAGCCGGGTAGCCCCCCACCCCGCCGCCTATGACAGTGATTTTCCTTTTGCCCCTTGCCTCATCAACACCAAGATCTTTTAGCGCTGGACCGGGTTTTTCGATGAATGATTTGAGGGTCTGCATAAATTTGCCGGCTTCTGCGCCGTCGATGGAGCGATGGTCATATGACAACGTCACATTCATCATGGGTCTGACCGCAACTTCGCCATCGATGGCAACAGGTTTTTCAATGATTGCTCCGACCGCCAGGATCGCATTTTCCGGCAGATTGATATTGGCGGTGAACTGCTCCAATCCAAACATTCCCATGGCAGAGAGCGTGAAGGTGCTGCCATGGATATCATCAGGAAGAAATTTGTTGTTTTTGCCTTTTCTGATCAGTTCGATGCGGTCCTTTGCGATCTGCCCCAAACTTTTTTTGTTGACCTCTCGAATAACCGGAACAATAAGACCCTCGTCAAGGGCCATGGCCATTCCCATGTGGACATCTTCAAGATACAGAATTCCCTCATCGGTCCATTTTGTGTTTATGATGGGGTGTTCACTAATTGCTGCGGCAGTGATCTTCATCATGATGTCGGTAATGGTCAACCGTACGCCAAACAACTCCTGAACGATTGGAAGAAGCTCCCGCCGCCACTCGAGGATCTTGCCGGCGTCCACTGTGTTGGTCATATAGGTCTGGGCCGTTTCAACCTTACTCGCCAGCATTTTTTTGGCGATGGCCTGTCTCATTCCCGTAAACGCAACCAGCCTGTCGCCCTGGCTGACCGCAGCTTTTCCTGAAACAGAAATAGCCTTTGCCCGTCCGTCCGAATGGGCCCGCTCCACATCTTCCCGGATAATCATCCCTTGAGGACCAGTCCCGATTACCGCCCGAAGATCAATGTCGACGTGTCTGGCAGTCTTTTTGGCCAGGGGTGAGGCCTTTGCTCTGCCCTTTTCTGTGGCTTCCGCTCGCTTGATTGCGGTGGGTTCTTGCACTTGCTCAGGCGTTGTCTTTGCTTTAATGGGTCCATGCCCGTCCCCGGTTTTTCCCGAAGACATGGCCGCGGTCTTTAACTCGGAGACGTCTTCTCCAGGTCTTAAAAGATGGGCCACCATGGCGCCCACCGGGACCGTTTCATTTGACTGCACGTAAATCCTGGCAAGTATGCCGTTTTCGGGTGACTCTACTTCATAGGTTACTTTTTCCGTTTCCAGCGCAAAAAGAATTTCACCCTTCTTGACCTGATCGCCTTCTCTTTTTTTCCATTCAATGATCATGCCTTCGGTCATGGTCAGACCGAGTTTTGGCATAACAATTTCAACTGGCATACTTAACTCTCCACTCTATTTTCCAACGAAATTGGGTTTGCGCTTTTCCAGAAATGCGGTCATACCCTCTTTCATATCTTTGGTGCTAAAACAGATGACACAGTTTTTTTGAGAATACTGGACTGCATGTTCCAAAGGCAGGTCCTTGCCTATTTCAAGGGCGTCTTTTGCCATTTCCACGGCGACAGGGGCGTTTGACATGATCTTTCGGGCCAGTTCTTCAGCGGCCTTGACGGTCTCGCCATCCGGGACAACCCTGTTTACCAGTCCCACTCTGTGAGCATCTTTGGCGGTAATCACATCACCCGTTAAAAGCAGTTCCGCGGCCAACCCCTTTCCGATCAATCGGGGCAGACGTTGTGTCCCTCCGGTCCCGGGGATGATCCCCAGTTTTACCTCGGGGAGAGCCATCTCTGCTGATTCTGCCATTATCCGCAACGTACAGGATATTGCGAGTTCCAGCCCCCCTCCCATTGCGGCACCGTTGATGGCGGCGATGACCGGTTGGCGGAGTTTTTCGAGCGACCCATTGATTCGGACGATCCCCTCGTTCCACCGCAAGATGTCCAGTGGCGCCATGAGACTCAATTCGGCAATATCCGCCCCAGCCTGAAAGGCCTTGCCTGCGCCCGTAATGATGAGCACTCGAATCTCTTCATCTTTATCGATAACCCTCAGGGCTTCTTGAAGCTCATCAATCATTTCCTGGTTAAAGGCGTTGCGCACCTCAGCGCGATTCAAAGTCAGGTACCCAATGCCTTCCTTCTGTTCCAAACGTATTGTCTTGTATGACCCCATGGCTCTCCTCTTTCAAAAATGATTTTTTGTGAAACAGATCACCAGCAGGTGTGGCCACCATCAACGACAACAGCAGACCCAGTCATAAAACTGGACGCCTCAGAGGCAAGCAGGATTGCGACCCCTCTCATCTCTTCTATCTGTCCGATTCTTCTTACGGGAATACTGCTCTTAATGGCCTTTTTGCCCGGCTCGGTTTCGAAAAACTCTTTGTTCATGGGCGTCTCAAAGTATCCCGGCAGAATGGCGTTTGCCTGAATGTCATATCTGGCCCATTCAAGGGCCATCACCTTGGTCAGTTGGAGACATCCCCCCTTGCTGGCGCAGTATGCTGACATGTTGGGCCATCCGATAAGGCTCCCGATAGATATTACATTGATAATCTTTCCGCCCTTCCCTCTCTCAATCATCTTTTTTACAACGGCCTTTGAAAGCGAAAACGCACCCTTCAAATTTGTGTCTACCACGGTGGTCCAATCCTCATCGGTCATTTCCAAGATGGGTCTTTCATTTCCACCGACACCAGAGTTGTTGACAAGGATATCAATATGGCCAAGATCCGCTGCCACATCGTTTACCAGGCTTTCTATTTGATCATTTTTTGTGATGTCGCACTTATGGGCGAGGGCCATGACCCCGGTTCTTTTCGTAATCTCTTTGCAGGCCTCTTCACATTTTTCGATACGTCGCGCGGCAAGGACGATGTTGGCTCCGGCATCTGCCAGACCCTCGGCTATGCCCCTTCCAATGCCAGTGGCCCCACCTGTGATTATGGCCACCCTGCCGGTCAGGTCAAAGTATGGTAAATCCATCGGACCTCCCTTTGTCGATTTATACATAAACCCTGTCAAAATTGCAGACAGGGCATCCAACCCGGTGTTAAAAAGTGTAGCAACCTATCCTCTTCTATCGTCCTTAAAATAATGTTCCTGGTATTTGGATACTATATGCTTTGGCTTTTCAGGTGCTTTTCAATCGACAATCGCCAATAGTCAATCTTCAATCCAAGAATCCCGTGTTCACATACGTGGTGTGGCGCCGGGATAAACCAAAATCTTTATATGTTTTCCGGGTTCCTCAATTAGAGGGGTTATGCCCTTTTGAACAAGATCATCCAATTCAATACATTCTGAAATAAGTTTTTCAATCCGAACCCGTTTATCTGAAAGATAGGATATGGCGGCCGGAAATTCGTTTTCATATCCGCTGCTAAAGGTGATTTCTTTTTCATGTCCCCAGAGCCTGATAAAAGGAACCTCTACAGGTTTTAAAGCCAGCCCGACCACACAAATGACCGCCCTTCGCCCCGTTGCCTTGACGGTAGTGTCAAAGGAAGATTGATTTCCGACACAATCAAAGGCAATGTCGGCCCTCAATCCTTCGGTCAGTCTGCCGATCTCTTTTCCGGCGTCGGTCTCGGTGGGATTGATCACAGAGGCTGCGCCTGTCTCTAAAGCCATGTCCCTCCGGGCCTTCATAGGTTCAACCACAAAGACTCTCCCGGCCCCTGCTGCAAGACAGGCCTGCATGACAAGCAGACCGATAGGTCCGGCACCGATTATGGCAACGGAAGCACCGATCTCCATACGGCTTCTCTTGACCGCATGGATGGCTACCGCCAAAGGTTCCACAAACGTTCCCATTTCATCAGTTACCGAATCAGGCAATCCTAAAAGCGAATACTCTTCAAAGACCCCGTATTCAGCAAAGGCCCCGTCAGCCGCAAACCCGACCGTACCAAGTTTTGTACACATAATATACTGACCGCGTTTACAGTAATGGCATTCACCGCAGTAGAGTAAAGGATTGACAACCACCCGGTCACCCGGGGAAAATCGGGTCACACCATCACCCACTTCGGTCACTTCTCCGGAGAATTCATGTCCCAGGATGACGGGCCCTCCTTCCCGGTTGGTAAGCGGGTGAGGCCGGGTTGGAATGATAAAGGGTCCATCCCTGTATTCATGCAGATCAGAGCCGCAGATACCACAGGCCTTTATCTTCACCTTTACCTGGCCCGGTCCCGGAACCGGCTCAGGAATATCTTCAAAACGAATGTCACCTTTTTCATACCACAAAGCAGCTTTCACAGGCCTGCCCTCCTTCCTAGAAAGTCCGTTCCATTGTTTTTTTGACAGCAGCTATGATTTGTTCAGCATTTGGCAAGTAAGCCTTTTCCAAACTAAAGGGAATCGGTACAAAGGGCGCTCCCACACGCATGATTGGCGCATCCAATTCATCCAGGATTTCTTCGGACACCGCAGCCGATATTTCAGCCCCTACTCCAAAGTTTTTTACAGCCTCGTGGGCGATAACAAGCCGATGGGTTTTTGCCACAGAACCAAAGATTGTTTCCCTGTCCCATGGCGATATGGTTAAGAGATCAATCACTTCAATATTGATGCCGTCCTGGGCCAGAATCTCGGATGCCTTCAGAGATTCATGAACCATCTTTGAAACGGCAACCACCGTCACATCAGTCCCTTTCTTTTTTATATCGGCCTTTCCTATGGGCACCAGGTATTCCTTCTCCGGGATAGATCCTTTGAGTGCGTGGAGGGCCTTGTGCTCAATGAAGACTATTGGGTTGTCATCTCTGATAGCCGATTTTAAAAGGCCTTTCACATCATAGGGAGTGGCCGGCATGACCACTTTCAAACCGGGTACGTGGGCAAACCAGGCCTCCAGGGACTGGGAATGTTGGGGTCCCGCATTCAAACCTCCGCCCGAAGGTGTTCTTATCACGACCGGCACTTTGAATTGACTTCCAAACATATAGCGCATTTTGGCAATCTGGTTTACGATGCCATCCATGCAAATGGTCATAAAGTCCATAAACATGATTTCAACAATCGGCCTGAGGCCACAGGCCGCCGCACCTGCAGCAAGACCTGTGATTGCCGCCTCACTGATGGGGGTGTCAAAGATTCGTTCCGGTCCGAAATGATCATACAGCCCCCGGGTCGCCCCAAAAGATCCGCCGGGAGTTCCCACATCTTCTCCGATGAGAACAACCTTATCATCCCGTTCCATCTCTTCCTTTATTGCCTCATTGATGGCCCAAATATACCTAATTTCTTTCATGTTATGCTCCTGGTGTGGACTTCTTAAATTGGTTCCGAGGTTGGGATAAACACCCGTAGTCTCTTAAGAAAAAATTACACATACAAGTCATCCATCAACTCTGATTGATCCGGCAATGGACTCTCGCGGGCAAAATCAACCGCCCCTTCAATCCTCTGATTCACCATGTCATCGATCTTTTTTATCTCGGCTTTGCGAAGCGTCTTATCTTTTAGAAGTTTTTTTTCAAAATCGGCTATACAGTCTTTTTTCTTGGCCGCAGCCACTTCCTTTTCAAGACGATATTTTTGAGCATCTCCAACAAAATGGCCATGCCATCGGGTACTTTTTACCTCCAAAAGGGTTGGCCCCTCGCCCTTTCTGGCTCTTTCCACGGCCTCTCCCGCCTTTTCATAGATCTTCAGGATGTCATTTGGGACAACCGCCCCGGGCATGCCATAGGCCTTGGCACGATTTGCCACCTTTTCAACGAGCATATGTGTTTTCTGTGGGGTAAACTCCGCCCATCCATTGTTCTCGCACACATATACAATTGGGAGCTTTCGTATGGAGGCAATATTAAGAGATTCATGGAATGTTCCCTCATTGGTCGCGCCTTCACCAAAAAAACATACGGTCACCTGCCCGCTCTTTTTGTACTGGGAGGCAAAAGCAGCCCCGGTAGCAATGGGGATTCCTCCCCCCACAATTCCATTGGCCCCGAGAATGCCCGTCTTTAGGTCAGCTATATGCATGGAACCGGAGCGGCCCCTGCAATATCCGGCGCTTTTTCCAAAGAGCTCGGCCATAAAGAGGTTCAGATCGATTCCTTTGGCCAGTGCGTGCCCGTGCCCCCTGTGGGTGGTGGACATGTAATCCGAATCCTTCAGCCAGCTGCATACGGCCACCGGTGTGGCCTCCTGGCCTATACAGACATGAATAAACCCTGGTATTTCACCAGTAGAAAAAACCTCCATCAATTTCTCTTCAACCTTGCGAATGGTCACCATTTTTTCATAAATCTGAATCAGCTTTTTTTTGCCGGGTTTTCTCATGCTCCTATTTCCTCTCATCACTTCTCATGGGTATTTGATTTCTCCGGGATGAACTCTATTCCCTGGAGGACAAAATCAAGAATTCCCTTCATGACATTATCCATTGATTCAAATCTCCGCTTAAGGCTCCAACGTCTGGATGTCATGATAACAGGTATATATGGCAACAGGTCAGCTGCCAGTCGAAGGCGATCCTCGTTCACGCGCTTTCCTTTGAACCTTTCTCTCAACAGCCCCTCAAAGAGTTCGATATACTCCGTCTCCCTCGCAAGAACCGTATAGAGGCTTTCCTTGTCAAGAGAAGCCGATTCCCTGTACATAAACATAATTATTTCTTGGTTTTGGTAAACCGCTTTGAGATTTTGATGGAGCGCCGCCTTTAGTCGCTCCTCCGGGTCCTCTATCCCGGCAATCGCTTTCTTCATTTCCTTTCGAAGGACCCTGGTGATATAGTCATAGACAATATGAATTATATCTTCTTTGCTGGCAATGTAATTGTAGAGGGACCCCATGGTGAGTCCAGCCTCTTTGGCAATTTCCCTGACCGTCGCCTTGTGGAATCCTTTGGCGGTGAAGACCCTGATAGCCCCATCGATGATCTGTTTTCTTCTCCTGTCTATCAATTTCTCATTCTTGATCTTTGTCTTTACCGTTCTTTTTTTCATATTTTTTTTACGCTCACCCCATGACGCAACACTTAGATCTCCATTTCAAAAAATCAAAGCATGGAGCAACACCAAATGTTTTTTGGAAACCTCACTATACTGAAACCCCAATGAGAGTGTCAAGGCGAAAGTGAGCGCTTGCTCAGATTTTGTCGCACCCAATTCTTAAAGAGTTTTCAGTGGAATTCCGGTTTTTTCTTGACAATAGAAAGCAGGGTTCAATAAAGTCTCTTTCTGACAATCAACGGCTGTGAACAACCCTTCCACCACCACAATACTTGTAATGTTTGGTCTTGATTTAAATCAAAGGAGGAAAATAACCCATTGTTTCGTTCATTTAAGTAGGGATAGATTTCTGGACAATAGTTCACTTGTTAATGAAAGGAGGAAAAAATGTTAGGATCATTTAAAGTCAGGACGCCGGACTGGATACTTTTTGGATTTGATACGATTCGCCAGGTGGGGGTTGAGGCCAAACGATTGGGGGCCGGGAAGGTCATGCTGCTCACCGATCCTGGTGTAGTAAAAGCGGGTCTTCTGGAACCGGTGTACGAGTCTCTCAAAGGAGAAGGTCTGGAATATGACATCTTTGACGCCGTTGAACCGGAGCCCTCCATCCAAAGCCTTCTGGAGGCCTCAAAGATGGCCAAACAAGGTAAGTTTGACGTCTTCGCAGCCGTGGGCGGTGGTAGCACTATGGATACAGCCAAAGTAGTTGCCGCAATGATGACGAACGAGGGGGATATCCAGGATTTTTTTGGGGTAGATAATGTACCCCAACGGGGCTTGCCCACCATTATGGTCACCACCACATCGGGTACGGGATCGGAAGTGACCCGGATGGCCGTTTTTACCGACACCGAAGTTAACCTCAAGCGCGTCGTAAGCGCTCAAAATATCCTGGCGGATGTTGCGATTATAGACCCCAATATGACGGCGAGCATGCCACAACCGGTTACAGCGGCAACCGGAATCGATGCATTTATTCACGCAGTTGAAGCATATGTTGCCATCAATGCCAGCCCCATGACAGACACAATTTGTCTGGAAGCCATAAAATTGACTGCTGAAAATTTGGGGCCTGCCTTTGCAAACGGCAATGATATGGCTGCCCGTTACAACATGGCTCTGGGGAGTTTTATGGCGGGAATTTCATTAAATAACGCCGGCGTGGGTGCCGTGCACGCCCTGGCATATCCTATTGGGGCTGAGTACCACCTGTCCCACGGCCTCGCCCTGATCGTGATTTTTGCCGAGACCATGCGCTCTATTTCCATTTCATGTCTTCCCAAGTTCAGAAAGATTGCGGAGGCTATGGGAATTGATGTTGAAGGTCTGTCCCCGTGGGAGGCTGCGGATGAAACAGTGGATGGGATGACGGAGTTGGCGAGGATGGTGGGGCTTCCAACAACGCTTTCTGAAGTGGAGGGGGATCAAACCAAAATAGCTCAATGGGCAAAAGCGGCCCACGGCGAACAACGTTTGCTGGGAAATACGCCCAGAACCCTGAGCGTTGAAGATGTTGCGCAAATCTTCGAGAAATCTTTTTGATTCGATTTAGAATGGAAGAAAGCTCAATCCAACACTCTAATTCTCCTTTTTTCAGTATGGGGAATGCAAAGAGTTTGTGACCGTATACATCGGTTTTTTGAATGACCCCTGATGTTACAAAAAGTTCCGGCAATTCTTGTAAATGGACCTCTTTCCAAAAAGTTCTGGGTGGAGGTCCATATAAGATCTGCATTTGATCAACCCATCATTTTTGAACTGGATCTTGAAATGAAGGTAGACGACACTATCCCTGAAAATTTCAGGGGTGGTGTTTCCTTTTTTATTTCATATCTCCAACACACATTTCCTGTCAACCTCTCCACTCAAAACCATAAGCCACAATTTTAAAACATGGGGACATGCTTGAAAGGACCAATGAGCTACCCCGCTGCAGGCAGGGGTGACCATAACCCGACCAGGATTCAAATGCAGTAACCGATATTTGACCAAACAGCTTCAAAGCAGAAGTCAAGAGCCAATCTGGCAAGATCAGACAATCTACCCGGATTGAAGATACCCCAGGTTTTTGAACTTCATGATATGTTTGGTTTCTGTCAAGATAGCTCAATGTTTCCGAGGTCTGAGATAAGGAATCACAGGTTTACTCAGTTTGCCCGAATTGATGATATCACAGGTTTTTAGGTTGCTGAAATCCTGGACTTCTGGCAAGATAAAAGACATAAAATAGGGCTGGAATTGGTTTGTACGCAAAGCAATATCCTATTTTGTGAAAATGAAGGCTTATGCACGAAAACCTTTTCCCACCACATGATGAGATAAAAAGCGCCAACTAACTTCTGTATTTTGTGGTTGGTCACATATGGTCGAGGGCCATTCAAAGCCATCGAACTCGGGCAAAGCCGTTGTGCAGTATGCCGCAGTCAAGATATCGGTAAATAACCTGCCTCACATAGGGCCTGAAGAAGTCATGCTGCCGTGCAAAGCGCTCAGCCCACACACCGGCTACCAGGGAGGCAGCATGAAGGCTACTCCTGCCAGCCTAACACTGCATTAGAAATAAAACGCGGTTCAGGTGGAAGTGAAAAAACATCTTTCTCATACGCTTTATTATAAGGAGATATGTTCAGAGTCTTTCCATCCATAACAAGGGTACTGCTCCCTCCCGGATCAAAGCCCATAGCCTTTTCTGCGCCGTAACGTATCAATATATCGGCCATATCCCCGTGTGTGGCGCCGACCGATTCCCTGATCCTGCCGTTAATAGCCAGGACCAGTAACCTATTTTCCTTCGTGAGCCCAACAGCTATTTTGGGCCCGCGCATATCGGTAAAATCTATACGAGCAGCTTGTGTCTTTATTGAATTATCTGTCTTCCAGCCCTCTTTTTGCATGTCTATTGCAATCCGACCTTTTTCGATAAGCAATGGTCCTGCTTCCACTGCATGCCCTATTTTATCCCAATTCAGTTGTTCATCTGAAAGGGGCCGAATTGTGATGGTCTGATCCCGTTTAAAAAGCCCTTCCGGGAATTTATTTTTGGGGATTGAAAGCGTAATGCCTACGGGAATAATTTGGACAGTCTCTCCTTTATGAGTACGAATAACTTCTTTAACAATATTACCGGCTAATCGAATAATTATATTTCCATCCCCCTCTATTTCGTTTTCCCCATGGGAAAGATCGTAATAGCACGGATCAATATTTGAGTGAGTGTTGTAATGCCTGCTCTGAAATTCAACGGTTTCACCGGCTAAAGAAACGACGAGGCCATTCTTGCTGTTAACCCGTTGTATATCTATTTTGCCGTCTTCATAGATTAAAAACGCAGGTTTATTGAATAGAGGGGGGCATTTGACTTCCTTATTAACCATTAAGAGGCCGAGAGGGCTGCCTATGTAGGTTTCTGGAAGCCCTAATTTGCCTACTAATTCGGGGTTTAGAATATACCCGCCGTTCCAGGCAATACTGGCCTGTTTTCCTGAAAGCCTAAAATACTCTTGTATTAAGTCGGTTACAGGTTTAGGGCTGACTGAAGCAATATGGGTGGTAAACTTCCATTGGGAAGCGTTGTTATTCATTTCAATTTCGGCCAGGACCCCGCTCCAGGGCATATTGTCCTTATAAACTCCTCCGACATAGCGATAACTCAAATCTGTATGAGCATTCTCTTTTACAAATGAATCTTCAAGGGTTTTCATAAAAGTTTTAATTGGGGTGCCCTTTTCTTGGGCGTCTTCTCTCATAAGTTCATACAGTCTTTCTTCGCCAAGCTTCGCCGCAAGTCTTTTAAATGTCTTGTTTTTTAAAGTCATTTCAAAGTCTTTTGAGGTTTGCACCGGGGTCGGATAGGCAATAGTCGCGCGTACGCCGGCAGGAACAAACTGAATGAAACCGCTGTTCATGGGTATACCCATGATTTTTGAGGTTATGACGTGGTTTACTTTTACAATATGGACACGATCAATATCCAGGATATCCGTCATCATGGCAGCATCGCGGCCATTGGTAATGATAAATCCCTTCTGCTCTTTGATATGGCGCAATATCTTCAACGCTTTTGGACCCATTTGGCGCAAATGAAAACCGATACAACTTTGAGGTGTCTTTACTATTTCAACCACATTGGATCTGTAGAGAAGATTCAATTCTCTATCAAGCGTTGATTCCAGGTGGCGTTTTATATCGGGCTCGGAGACCTGGTTATATAAATGTGACTTTGGCGCTATAACATAAACCTTCGGCAACCCTGAGATATTCTCATTAAGTATTAATTCGGTTAATTCTTCTTCAATTTTCAGACCCAACATTGCTCTGATCGGTTGAAGAACAAAGAATTCCATCTCATATCTAACATAGTGTCCCGGAAAATATGCTCTCGGAATTTTATGTTTGAGTTTTTGGAAGAGTTTTGCGCGGTTATCTATACCAAGGTTATGGCTGGTAGTAAGCTGAACCAGGGCCAGATTCCAGTCTGTAAAGAAAAACTGTGTGGGTATGGTTTGCATTTTCGGTTTCTGTGGATCGACGATATCGTCAAATATCATATTCACGAGCCCGGTCAGTTCCTGGATGGTATAATTGCGATACGGATATAGCTTTTTATTGCGATGGCGATAGGCTAATGAGTGGTCGTGACGAATGGCAATTTTACCTTGGTGGTAATGGAAGAGGTCGTTTACTGCATTAAAGAATTCATGATATTTTTCCAGAGATATCTCATTATTTTTTGTACGGGCGGCCCATATCCTCTGCGCATAAAGATGAATTTCCCCGCGGACATATTGTTCTTCCACTCTGAAATAACTGGGATCAATGAGCGATTTCAAAAGAATCATGAATCCCAAACGGCCGTATCCGGGCAGGTACTCCCTTGTTTTGGTATTAATGACGGCTTCAAGGTCATCATTAGTGAAGTTGATATATCGGTCATATTTGCTGAAGTATTCACCAATTTTATTATTGGGATCAGCGATAGAGCTTAATTGAAGATATAACTTATAAATTATTGTTTTAATGTTTCTCCTGAGGGTGTCCAGATTATACCGGGCCTTGATTACTTTTTGATTATGGACCACATCTTCGATCGAGTCCTGGGGATAAAATATCCGTTCGACTGTTTTTTGGATAAGAGTATCAGGAATTTCATTTCTAAATTCCAGCACCTTTAACCTGAGAGATTCATCGAGATGTTCACCAATAACTTCAGCATAAACCTTTTCAGGGTTGTACCTGCGACAAAAAACCGGTTTCCCTGCGGCCGCGGCCTCAATCAAAGGAAGTCCTCTCCCCTCGCTCTCGCTTGGCAGCAAAATAAGGGATGAAGATTTATACAGATTCACGATGCTAATCGGTTTTTTGAATTTCTTTTGAAATTCCCTGCTGTCAAAGGCGCTGAATAAAAAACCGAGGAATATTTTGCCGCGAAATTCTTGGGGGAGCTGTTTGAGGCAATCAGAAAAATTATGCAGCAGTTGAAAAAAGTAATCCCTTTGTCCTGTAGAGATGGGGCCGGAAACGATGAGTGATATTTTCAACATCCTATTTTCTTTAAATGTTGATATGAAATCCGGGTGCAGCAACAGCTTTCCAATCAGTTTGAAGTTAATTTCTATCTGTTTACGCCGAATAATGCGTGTGGGTTGAAGCATCAGAATATTATTATCAATAAAATCAAACTCTGTTTGTGTTGAATCGCCGCACAAAAAAGGTTTTTCGATAAAATCCGCTTTTTTACGAAGCACATGCCGGATATCGTATGCTTGATTATTAAACATGTCGCCAATCTGCAATAACGTGTTAATGCTTTCTCTTTTTGATATGGGCTCAAATTCCGATGTATCCACTACTGTTCCCAATAAAGCAGTACTGGCTGGATTATGACCGTTTTCTACGACAACATGACGCATCTGGTTCTCATTAATATTAACAGTCATCCATGACCGTGATTCCCAGGGAAAGGCAACTTCGAGAGTGGAAAAAAATTCTCCTACATCGGCATTTGTAAAGAAAAAATCACGAGGACCGTGGTGCAGCTTCTGAACCTCTATATCAACCTGTTTATTTCCCCCTTCCCAGTAGAAGTCATGATTATTATTAATCACCGGTATCCCCCAATATTCCGAAACCAGGATGCAGGCTAAAGCAAGGGAAACATTGCCGGGATTTGAACATACGTTTAATAAAAACAAAACCGAAATGTCAGTTTTTTTAATTAACTCCGCCAATTTCTTAGTAAGCAGTATTACCTCATCCCAGAAGTTAATGATGAGATCATTATACTCTTTGCTCCCACGTTCCAGTTTTGTCTTAAAGAAATCCTGATACAAATGCCAGTCATCAAAACTTTGTATTTCGGGAATAACATGACGGTGGTAATTTGGAGGAAGAATATTCGCACTTTCGGGTGTTATTCCGCCTGCAATGAGATGTATGGACACACCGGGAAGCAATTGCCGCAGGACGTCCGCATATTTTGCGACTTCTACCGTAATGCCGTCTATCGAATAGTAAAACGTTATGAATCCAATCCCTCCCTTTACAATCTTCTCTTTAAAAGAATAGTAGTCCCCGCCAAAGCCTGCTGCGGATTTCTTATCTTTTATACGGTCCATAAACAATCCGAGATCAAACCATGTTTTTATATTTTCGCCCTCAAGCTCCGAAATTAAAGCCTTAACTGAATGATCCATTTATTATGATCCTTAACAAAGGATGAACCTCTGAGTTATCGAACCGACCATGACAAGGCAGAGATGATTTGTCATGGACGCTCTTAAAAGTCTCCAAAAAGAACTTCCAATTTGTCTCTTAATACTTCATAGGAAAACAGCAGTTTTCCCAAGTTGAAATTATAATCAGCAATTTCTTTTTGAAGTTGTTTGTCATGAACAATTTTATCAATTTCCACCACTGCTTCATCTGTAAGCATGGAATCTTCTATCATTACAGTCTTAAATCCCTTGCTTCCGATATCAGGCCAGAAAACAGGCTTGTAATTATTCACAAATATCGGCGTCTTGCCCAGTATCGTTTCAACAAACGCATTTCCGAATCCCTCGTAGGTGCTGAAATATGTACTTGCAGTGGCATGTGCGTACGCGTCTGATAAAGAGTAAACCTTTTTCTTGTCAGGTGTAAGATCCCGGTGTTAAGTATCCTGTGATGCGCGAAGATCACACGGTTCTTTAATTTCCGATCATTAATTATATTAATCAGTTCTCTGTAATACCCTTTGCGATCATCATCCGCCGCACTGCCTGTAATTACCAATTTTACATGTTTATCATCCAAACGGTCTATCAGTTCCAACGCCGTTTCAATCCCTTTTCTTTCAACAATCCTGGTAACCTGGAACAAGGGGATATCCTTTTCATCTAATCCGATCGATTTTAAAAGATCCTTATTATAATCATCCACTTCTCCGTATGGTTGGTCAAAATCCATAACATTCGGCACCACAAGGGCGTTAATGTTGTACTTTTCTTTCAAAGTAGTGCGGGCGTGCTTATTTATAACAGCATGTTTGGCATGTGGAATTTGCAGCGGGAAGGTACTTTCAATGATTTTTTCCACTTCCTCAAACGGTGTTTTGTAGCGATTTCCTCTTTCCCAGGAAAAATCGTGATCATGGCAAACAATGGGTGTCCCGGTATTTTCCACCAGTTTCCGGATAGCCATCCCCATAGTCAGGTGACAGGGAAGGGATGAAGCATTTTCAGATAGGATAACATCAATCTTGTTTTGCATCACCCATTTGAACATTTTTATAGCAAATCCGTCCGAAACACGATGCAAATGTTCTAATAATTCTGATGGTTCGTCAGGAGGGAAGAAGAATGACCTGTTTTGTTCCCATTCGCATTCCGGTGAGAAAAAAGACAATCCGGGAAGCAAAGTTTCTTTATCCTTGCCAATAATGGATTTCTTAAATCTACCCGACAGAATAAAGATCTCATGCCCCATCTCCTTCAGTACGCTGATCCACTTTTCTGTTTCCAGAGCAGCGCCGTCCACATCTCCGATTCGTCCGATGATAATCCCTATTTTCATAAGTCCCTCCTTTTACAATTTAAAGATCTACCAAAAGATAAGGTTCCTAAAAAATGGCGAATATCCCAATAAAAAATCAAGAGGAATTCCAGTACCAAACCTTGGCATCCTTCATTCCTAAGTTTACATTTTTTTCCAAAATGGTATGTATTATCGAATCGAAAAACGGATGCCTAAACTGGAAATTTGAAATTAGATAAGGGTTCTGCATTTTTCTGTTTTTCCTAATTTCAAGTTTCAAATTTCCCTGTCAAAATAAAAAGGAAACAAAGTGTAAACTGCTTTTTAGGCTTGATGAAAGATGCCCAAACTTTATCTATTTTTTTCCTGATCTGCTAACTTAGTGTAACCTGGTTTGAGCGGTTCAGCGTTCAAGATTCCCGGTTGAAACGCCCTAATTGGCTGTTTTTGATAAAAACTTGCTTTTTCAGGGAAAAACTGTACCGAAATGCCACTTGGGCGTCAAGGAAAAAGAAACCACAATATAGGTGGGGTCAGGCTGGATTTAAGTCCTAAGATTGTTCAGAAATATTGTTTTTGATACGTTGGGGACTTCAAGTGGTGGAAATTAGAAACTGATGGTATTCAGGCATAATCCGCACAAACCACTCCATTAGATCCCATGGCCG